>Ga0210057_1000594_pt1 | contig 59391 bp, 55 predicted proteins | sample CryGeyCG2114_010_2_FD_183968 | JGI IMG/M metagenome (GOLD analysis project Ga0210057, IMG submission 183968) | Groundwater microbial communities from aquifer - Crystal Geyser CG10_big_fil_rev_8/21/14_0.10 (SPAdes) (version 2) | ecosystem: Environmental > Aquatic > Deep subsurface > Groundwater ...
TCCCGAAATAATCACAGAAATATTTCCATCTTTTTCATCTAAAGAATCAGCACCTAATTCTATATAGCTATCTCCTTTTGTAATTGAAAGTGGATTATCTCCTAAAATAGTAATAACTGGTGGAATTATATCTGTCTCTATATTTATTTCTGTTTCTGTCTCTGTATCTGTATTTGTATCTGTATTGTCAGAAGAACCACCGCCGCCATTTTTATTTTCCTTTTTTTCTTCAACAACTTCTTCTATTTTATTTTCTTCAACTTTTTCCTCCTCCTTTAAAACAATCTCTTCCTGTTTTGTTTCTTCTGTAACTTCTTCTTTTTTCTCTTCTAGTTCTGGGTCTGTGGAAGGATCTTGTTCTTGTGTTGGTAAAGAATTTTCTTTTTCTGAAGAATCAAAAACGTCTGGGGTTATGGTTCCCAAAACGCTTGTATCAGGTAAACCATCTGAAACATTTGCAGATAATTCTGAAAATAAACTATTTACCTTTGAAGTTAAACTAGCTAGAGTATTTCCTGTTTTGTTTACAAAAGCTAAATATTTATCTCCAATATAAGGAAGTGCATCATCAAAAACAAAATCAGTCGATGCAAGTAAAACATCTTGGATTTTTTGACTTAAAGTTAGTTCAAGTGGGTCAATACATCTTTCATCTAGATTTTTTTCGTCATTATTTTTTAATTTACCTAAAGAAAATTTTATATCAGAAACTATTTTTCCTGATTGATATTTTAAATATACTCCTGAAAAACTATGCCCATTGCCATCTCCATTACTCAATACTATGTCAACATTTGGTTCCAAAACATCTTGAGAGCCACCTAATCTAACTTTATTAATAACACTATCAGTACTAGAAGTTAAATATCTACCACCATCAGCGACATAACTAGCTGGACTAGCTACTCCATAAACACCAATCGATTTATTTGGAACTCCACCAGGTCTATCAACTACATTATTATAAAATGTATTAGCATAGAAATTCCCCTGAGAATGCCCAACCAATAATAATTTTTGTGTTTTAACCTTAGAGCTTGCATCATTTAACATCTGCGCAAAATCTGCATCTTCAATTTCAAATTCATTTTGAGAAAAAAATTTTTGATTTACTGAATCTAGTAGATCAATTATTTTTCCATGAGTTGGGTTGTAAAGAAAATCTACAGAAAGTGGCTCATTATTAAAAGAAGAAACAGACATTTTTCTTTCCAAAACACGTTTATTATTAGCAGCTCCTTGTTTATTAGTAAATATTCCATTTATTGTTAAAACTGTATATCCTTTTTCAAAACACAAAATATCAGCATATACTCTATTTGTATATGAAAATAAAAAAATAAATATAAATACAATTAATAAAATTTTATTTTTCATAAAATGAAATTAATTTGATAATTTAGAATAATCTATATCACAAACATGAGGCAAAGAACTATAACTACCTATGTAATCATAGAAAGTAGTTCTATATTTTTTTCTTTCTTCAGTATCTAGTTGTTTATTAAATACAAATTCAGTCAAATAATCTGCATCTTTAAAATACTTTCCCATAATTTTCTCGTCATTTTCATCTTTAACTAAAATTTCACCAATACATATATAAGCCCTATCCTCTTCTTGAATCGAAGCAACTACTGTTTCTGTATCTAATATCGGTTGTATCATTTGCATTTGTAAAACTAACGCATATTGCAAAAGCACAGCGCGAGTTTTTGCAGAATTTGGATATTCTTTAAAAACTGCAAGCTCAACATCATCACGAATTCCATTATTATTTGCATCAATTCCCTCTACTGTCGCATCAGCTAATTCTCCTGGTGGTGGTGGAAGGTTTACTCCCATAACATCATCCATAGTTAATTTTGTATTGTGTATTTTTTCAACTTGTTCAGCTATTTTTGATTCTTGTGCACGATAAAAACCACGAGCTATGACTGCTAAAATATATAAAATAATTAAAATAAAAAAGACCCACTTTAAAATTTTAAAAAATTTGTGAGCCCATGGTACTTTAAAAAATATTTTTATTTTTTCCATCCAAAAATTATATTCTATATCAAACAAAGTTGTCAAAAAAATCTGTGGAAAACTCTATCTCCCCTGAACCAGGTTCAGGGGAGATTAGAAAAAATTTTTGTTGTTTATCTCAAACCAAGAAAAAATTTCTGAATCAAAATCTTTTATATTAGAAAAATATTTTGGAAAATCTTTTAAATCCAAAATCTTATTCTCTTTTCTTAAAACTCCACGATAGTCTTTATAACTACTCCATTTATAATTATTTAAATAATCTAAAGATCTGTTTAAGTCACCAATACCATTCTCTTTCCATTTTGGATCAATAAGTTTAATAGGATTTAAATGAATATAAGAAAATAAATATTTTGCCTGATTATCATCTTCAATATGTACAGATTTAAACGGCCCTTCAAAGAGAGAACCTGTTCTTTTATATTTTTTATTAAAATATTTAGCATAACTACCACAAAGTTTCCGCATAAATAAAGTTATCAATTTCTCTTCATCCTTCTCCCCTGTACCTGGTTCAAGGGAAGTTAAATATATATGAAAATGATTCGGCATCAAAACCCAAGCACCTATAGATACCAGCGTCTCTTTTCTTTCAAAGTCAAATGCGTCAATATTTTTTTCTACTATATCATCACGAAAAGTGACACTCTTAACTGAATTAGAAAGATACAATAATTTAACAAAGCGTTCTTTATCTTTTTCATCCAAAAAAATATTTTGTTTACTATTGCCTCTATTATATAAATGAAAAAATTCTCCAAAAATAAGAGGTGTCTTCCTATATGCCATATTTTACATTATAACATCTTCCCCTGAACCAGGTACAGGGGAAAAAAATCTCCCCTGTACCTGGTTCAGGGGAACTTCCGGAAAACACAAAGTGGCATTTCGGTTTACCGAAATGCCACTTTTATGTTCTTATAAATTCTCTAAATAGTACCTAAGGCACTATCCGAGGAATTATTGAGCGTTCATTTTTGCTTTTGTTGCTGGGCCAACAAGACCATCAGCTACTAAAGCGTTAGCTGCTTGCCATGTTTTAATCACAGCAATTGTTTTTGGACCCAACATTCCATCAACTACTAAATTAAGATTTAATTTAGCATTCAAGAATCTTTGAAGTTCCATTACAGCTTCTCCTCTGCTACCGTTCTTTAGAACTGCAGAACCAAAGTTGTAGTTATATGCTGATGAAGCACCAACAGAATTTCCTACACAAGATACTCCAGAAGATGAACTAAATCCAGTATTTCTATTTCCACATCCTGGAATCACTGTAGCTGCAGGAGTTGTCGTTGCTGTACCAGTATTTCCGACACAAGAAGCTCCTGTACTTGAACTAAATCCAGTTGTTCTAGCACCACAACCAGCGATTGTATTCATTGCTGGAGTTGTTGTCGTAGCTGTTGTTGTAGTAGTGGTTGTTGTTTCTTCGTCATTTGAAGAAGAAGGAGTATAAGTAGTAGTAGTAGTAGTAGTGGTTGTACTTGTATGACTAAGTGCATTTACAACTTTACCTGTTCCTGTTGAGAAATATGTTGTGTTTATATTAGCTGCACTTGAACCAGTGAATCCCCATGAGCTAGCAGATTTCCAAGTAGTGCCAAGTTTTAAACCTCCACTTACAGTAATTGTGTTATCTAAGTTAGCAGTTACTCCCGATCCAATTGTCATATCATAACTAACTGCCCTTGCACCTGCATAAGTCTTTTCTCCACTACCACTTAATATTAAATTATAATAATTACCAGGAAAAACTGTTTGAGCTCCAGCAAGATTATAGTTAATAGTACCTCCAGTACTTGCAGTCAATGTTCCAATCTTTAAAGCATTAACAGTAGCTCCATCAAGATATAATGTCCCAGTATTTTCAACAATACCAGCATCCCCAACACCAAAAGTACCGGAAGCAGTCATTGTGCCAGAGTTTGTAACGGTTGATGTTGCGTTTAGAGTAATAGTCCCGGAAGCAGTTGCAGTACCGGTATTTGTGAGTGCTCCTCCTGCACTAACACCTAATTTAGCATTATCTTCATTACCACTAAAAGTAATTCCAGTTGCACCTCAAGCTTGAATTGTTCCAGTACTTGCTGTTATGTAAGTTTCTCCAGTAGAATCACCTCCTATTATAGTGATAGTACTAGCTAAAAGTACACCTCCTCCAACATTAATTACTTGATTCCCAGCTCCACTTGATCCGTTCATTGTGATATTTACTGCAGCCATTGTAAGAATACCAGTACCTGACAAAGTTATAGTCTGATGAAGAGCCCCAGTATTAGCAGCAAAAACTAAAGTACCAGTATTGGTTAAAGTTTTTGTAGTATCAACTGTAATTCCATTTGCTCCAGTAGCAGCAGGGTCAGCAATTGTTATTCCAACAATTGTAGCATCACCAATAATCTGAAGAGTAACATTGGCAGGAATTGTTAAAGTATCCCCTATCGCTGGAGTCAAATTGCCAGTACATCCAGAAAATGTAGTGGTACCATTGGTAGCACCATCATTCACGCCACCCGCAGTACCATTCCATGTACCAGTTGTCATTGTACAAGCTAACGCTTCAGCTTTATTTACTGAAACAAGTCCAGCTAAAGCAAAAGCAAACATTCCGACTGAAAGAAAAACATTTTTAAATATTTTATTCATATACATTTTATATCCCACTTCGCCAGAGCTTCGTGAGATAAACTAATAATTAATAATACGGACAGGCCTTGTCAGGGAGAATACAAAAAAACCACTCGATTAAGGGTAAATTTTTTGTAATACTTTTTAACCTGCCAGCTCACTCACGATAGTGAGGGCAGGCTGAGGCGTATTAAGATAATTAGACTATGCCCATACCATACGAGTAGCTATTTGTTTAATCAAATTATTTTCAAACAATGCTTTGAAAATTATCTCATCTTTTGATTTAGGATTTACAACTACTATTTTATCCTTTTTAAGGGTTTTGAATATTTTTTTATCAACTTCATTTAGAACTTCATTATGTTTTAAAAAGTTTTCCTTATAATATTCAACAACCACTCCACTTGGTTTTAAATTTGTATCCAAATAGACTGCATATTCGTCTGTAACTTGATGCAATTCAGAATTAGATGAAACTACTCTTGGTGCATAAAAAAGTGAGCCTTCGTCTTGATCAAAGGTAAAAACCCATTTGTCTTTTTCTGCAACAATGGGAATATCTTTTATAGCATTTATTAACTTTTCTTTATTCAATATCTGTTCCATATAATAATTTTGTTTTATTTCTCTCTTTTACATAATCAGGGCGAAATGCAGTGATGATAAATAGATAATTTTTCTTGTACACAAGCACTACTTTCATATATCTTATTTTACCATTAATTTTATACTCATAAAGATAATAAGCAAATCTGTTTTTCCTGTCTGTGTAATCTTCGTATATGAAGCTAGGCTTTTCTACAGTTGCCTTAATTCTATCTAAAATACCTTTTTCTCGTAACTCAGGCCTTTGTTTTGACTTCAAGTCAAACTGCTTTTTTGTAAAAACTGTTGGTTTACCATTATAATTTTTAGTTATCAGACAACAGTTTTTTGAGTCAAACATAGAAGTCATTAATAATGATTATGTATATATCTTAATAATAACATATAAAGAGAATCAGTGCCAATTAATATTTTCAAAAGAGCTTTATATAAATAGAGACGCCCTCAGTCATAATTTTATTACTCGCAAACACAAAAAAACCACCCCCGACGGGGTGGTTTTTTGTTTCCATTTTACAAGTGGGACTTGCCCGCACATCTTTTACAAAGTGAAAGGTGTGGGGATACCCCGAACAAAAACCTTCGGTTTCGTACGGGGCATGCTTTTTAACCTACCGACCTAACGAAAGTTAGGAGGTAGACAAGGGCGTATTAACCAAATTATTTATTTTTTTTCTCGAGATTATATACTCGATTAGAAAGCTGATCAAATGTATGATAAGGTACAAATCTATCTCCTAAATTTAAAATATCCTCACGAATATTTTTAACATTTCCTTTAACTTCTACCATATCTTTTTTTAGCTCACTTACATCTTTCTCAATATTATCAACCTTACCTGTAAGTTTAAACACATTAGTTGCAATAATTTCAACTAACTTTTCTATCTTATTTATTTTTTTGTTTTCAGTTTTCATCATCTCATTTTTTATTTTCTTTATTTATAAATTTATGTTTCTTTAAAAAATCTAATATAGGTTTTCCACAGTCAAAACAAAAATCTTTTTCTCGAAAAATACCAATACCAGCTCTTACTGGATCACCTTTTAATTTCTTTTTGCAAATGTCACATTTGCTAATATTCATAACCTCAAGTATATCACAAGCAAAATAAAAAATACAAATTCACCTCTCACCATACCCTCCTTTACCCCATCCTGCACCTTCCCCAAATGGGTTATTTTTCGCAAGGACTTTTCGCAAGGACGGTCCTTGCGAGACTCGGACAGGCCTTGTCAGGGAGAATACAAAAAAACCACTCGATTAAGGGTAAATTTTTTGTAATATTTTTTAACCTGCCAGCTCTATTTTTAATTATAAAAAACTTCGAATAATTCGGATTCAGAAATATATCTCGAGGCTTGACGATAGATCGCCTTAAGAGTACCAACATCTAATTCTTTGTGATTTGGCACCGTTAGAGTTTGTTTTTAATTATGGAAAATTCTACGCAATTTTACATGACTACTTTCTTGATCAAAAACAAGAAAACCAAAATCTCCTAAAATACTTATGACGTCTTTCCCTGATAAGACTTTCAACTTAGGTATAAATACGAGTTGGCATCTCCATACTAAAAAAGATTGAGGGTGTATTTGAAAATTCTCTATCTGCCATATCTTCTCCCCGAAAATGGAGTTCTACTGCTTCCTCTATATTAGTCTTTAATTCATCAAGGGTTTTGGCTTGAGTTACAATAGGCACAGAAACACCTTCAGCTACATAGTATGTATCCCCTTTTGAAACTTGAAATTGAATTATATTTTTCATACCCACAGTATATCACAAGCAAAATAAAAAATACAAATTCACCTCTCACCATACCCTTCTTTACCCCATCCTGCACCTTCCCCAAATGGGTTATTTTTCGCAAGGACTTTTCGCAAGGACCGTCCTTGCGAGACTAGTCCTTGTTTTCGCAAGGACCGTCCTTGCGAGACTGTCCTTGCGAGACTAATAAAAAACCACCCTCGTCAGGGTGGTTTTTTAGAATTAAATTTCTAAAAACTAGAATTTAATTTTTATTGCTGATTTGCTTTGCCTCGAGACATTGCACCTAGAAGTCCGTCGGAGACGAGACCCATAGATTTCTGCCAAGCTTTAGCAACTGCGATGGTTAATTTTCCACACCATCCATCAGCAACTAAACTAGCACCAGCTTTGTCATTAAAGAAATGTTGCCAAGCTCTACAAGCTTCACCTTTGGTTCCAAGTTTTATTACACCAGAACCAAATGTGTAACCTGAAGCTCCTGGAGCACCGGCATTAATGACTGTATTACATCTCTCTCCAGTCGTCCCGTTGAACATTTGTCCTGGAGGACAGAAAACTTGAGTTGAAGAAGTATTTGATGTACATTTTGCACCATCAGTCGCTCTAAACATTTGTCCTGGAGAACATACTACCTCAGGAGTTGTCGGTGTGGCAGGTGTGGCAGGTGTGGCAGGTGTGGCGGGAGTAATAGAAGTATCTGCTGGTATGGCTGGAGTTGCTATGGTTGTTATGACAAGTTGCGCAGGTTGCTGAATAATATTATGATAAGCTGTGACAGTGTGCGCGGGTGTAGTAGTGATAGAAGCAGCTGCCCCACCTCCGATTGCGTCGTCAGTTTTTACATCAAAATTAGTTGCAGATAATGTAGTTGAAGGAGCGCTACCTTTATAGGTCAAGGTGATGGTGTTGGTGGTTGCACAGGCTCCCGTAACGTCAACAGTCATTACCTGTCCGGTCGCGGAAGATGAACCCATTGTAACAGCACAGGTACCACCTGCGGCTGTAGCAGACCAATTCCCATCAGCTACAACAAGTCCGGCATTGGCAACCGGAGAAGCGTCAGGGGTGGTAAATCCTGTTGGAACTGTAAAAGTTGGACTATCGGCATCTATAGCAATACCCGTTACTCCAACGGTTAGCACTACTGTTATAGTATTTGAACTTGATATTTTAAAACTTACATTTGTACCTCCGTTTATAGTGGCTGTTCCTTCTCCGGTCGCAGCTTGGACTCTCGTAGCAGAAACACCCAGAACCATAACAAGGACTAAAACCAAAGACAAAACTTTTTTAATATTACTCATATTTTTTTATTTAACAATAATTATTTAATAATAAGATTATATTATGACAATAAACATCTCACCACCAAAACGACCTTCGGTGGAAATTTATATTTTTATTATAAACCTAAAAAATTAAAAATGATATAAAACTGTGGATAACATCTACATTACACACAACAAAAAACCACCCCGTCGGGTGGTTTTTTGAATACTTTTTAACCTGCCGACCCTCACGAAAGTTCGTTCGGGAGCAGGCTGGGGCGTATTAACCAAAACTAGTTTAACTCAGCTTAAATGATAACCAATTAGATTAGTTATCGTTTAAGTATATATCGCCGGTCTTGTAGTCTCCAAGATCGAAGGCATATAGAGTATCGCCAGCGGTAGCATTGGAAGTGTCGTTCCAACCAATTCCTGTTATGGCTACGTGAACGAATGTATCAGTTGAAGCCGCGCCATTCACGGTAAGAGTAAAGGTTTCAGTTTCACCTTCTCCTACTCTGAATGAGTTGGTTCCTACTGCATCACCAGTTGAAGTTAATGTTGCAACTCCAGCAGCCATATCACCACCTTGGGTATTACCATCTTCAAAGTAATATGATACTTGAGTAACGGTTGTACCAACATATTCTTCTACGGCATCTTTATCAATGAACATATCAGCACCAAAGGCTGTGACGTCGAATTTGATAACGAATGTTCCCTGATCAGAATCACCTACTGTTGCAGGATCACCAACGTGAGAAACAGTAGCTGTAGCACTATTAAACTTAACTTGAATTCCTGTGTCGTAGAAAGCAATAGCATCAGCAGAAGCAGCACCTGTTAGGTCGGTGATTGCGATATCATCACCATTAGCATCTTCTGCAACTATATAATCAACTTCAGTAGCATCAGCCATAGTAGCTTGCAAGGTATTACCGTTAACAAAAGAGCCAGCTTGGGTATCATTGATATCAGCTTTAACTATAAAGTGAGCGGTGTCGCCGTCATCCATATCAAAGTCAATATCATTGAAGTTAATAAAGGCGGTATCCCCTGTTGTAACTACAACTGCTCCATCAACAGTTGTGGTAAGATCCCCATTGTTTACAGAATCAATTTTAGTTCCATCCATCCATAGAGAGTAACTATTCGCAATAGTTGCAACGGTTCCTGAACCACCTACGGTATTGGTAGAAACAACTTTAACTGCGATATTCTGAATGTTTTTAAGATCGCCATCTGCTTTAATATCAAAGGCGAGTAATGGAACATCATTGGTATCAGAAGTATCGTCTACGTCCACTACGTGAGCATCATTTACAGCATTACCGGAAGTACCGGTAGTCTTGGAAACTTTAAGCTCAAGGCCAGTAGTAGTTGCTATTGTTTCAAAGCTGAAGTTTACCGTAGAAGGCAAATCTCCAGTCGTTGAATCAGTCAAGACTACGCCTGTAGCATCCTGATAGCGAACGTCGGCAAGAATCAAAGCAAAAGTATTGTCTCCAAGATCTCCAGAGTCAATATTGTTTACAGCATCAACAGTCACATAGAAATCAGAATCTTCGTCAGCCTTTATGACTGCACCAGAAAGATTGATTGTCTTTGTATAAATGTTGGTGTTCTCTGAGAAGTCGCCAACATCAGCTGAACCAACTTCTGTTGAACCCTGCCATACTGTTACCTTATCAATGTAATCACTCATTTTGTCTGAGCTTGTTGCATCGGTCTGCTCAAAAGTTAATTTGAAAGCAATGATAGCCAAGTCAGATCCGTTGTCAGCTGTAAAAGTCCAGCCAGCAACTTTTTTGTCGGAATCACCTTCTGATACTTCCTCACCGGAAAGGCTAGAAAGTTCTTGAACATCGTCAATTGATCCTGCTCCACCTTCTAATGTTCCTGGTGTTGGTGTTGTACTTGTACCATCACACTTTACTCCAGTTGTTGGACTGTATCCTACAGTTGAAGTACAACCTGCTGGAAGAGTCGTTGGTGTTGCTGCACACGACAAACCAGTTGTTACACTAAATCCTGTATTTGAAGTACATCCTGCTGGGTAAGTTGCTGCTGCACATGACAAACCAGTTGTTACACTGAATCCTTCAAATGAAGAACAACCTGCTGGATAAATTCCAGGGGCTGGATTAACTACTCCTGAATTAATTTGAGCGACTGCTGAAGCTCTGGACATTGCGCCCATTACTCCATCAACCATCAAACTTCTGGAAGCTTGCCAAATTTTAGCTGCGGCTACGGACAATGGTCCGAATTTTCCATCAGCAACTAAATTTGCAGAACTATAACCGTTAAGAAATTTCTGCCAAATCAAAGCTGCTTGTCCTGAACTACCAGATTGAACTGTAGCAGCATACTGAACGTCAGATGCTGATACAACTGCCTGTTGAGCGTTAGCTGTTGAAGCAAGAGCATAACCTCCTAGAACTACAACTGCTACCATCACAACTCCTAAAAGAAATTTTGATTTTAATAATTTACTCATAATTTTTTTTGTGCCATTAATAAGTTTCGACAAAACTAAGGACACGTTTTTTCTTTTTAAAAAATTTTAAAAAGAAAAATTTTTTCTATCATTATTTTTTTTTCGTCTATAACTTATAAAAATTAATAATGCGACGAAAATCAAAATAATGAACAGATTTATTTACTAACTTCAGCCTGAGGCTAATCAGCCTTTTGCTGAAATACATTGAAAACATAGCTATTCAGTTTTCAATGTGCATTTATTTTCACTAAGTTTTGCTTAAAGATTTTTTCGACGAAATCATAAACAAAAACAAAATAAAAATAAATATACTTTTGCGAATACAGAATACACTTAGATGTGCAATCCGTAAACACTCAACTATTATAATATACAACCTAAAGACAAGGCAATATATTATGTGGATAACTCCCAAAAATTAGGTTCTAGGTGCTAGGGACTAGTAGCTAGAAAACTAAAGTTTTAGAATAAATCCATAGATTTATTATCGCATATTTTTGACAAAAATGCAAACAATAAAATAGGTATCAAATAGATAAAAAATTCTTTTAATACCTACTAATAGAGACGTTGATTATATCTAAATTATTACGAATTAACATAAATTAGTGGCTAGTAAAATACACTTTACCTCACCCCTATAACCCCTCTCCTTATTAAGGAGAGGGGAAAGCCCCGACTTAGGTCGGGGCTGGGGTGAGGTGAATTTTTAACCTAGAATCTAGAACCTAGCTACTAGAAACTAACGCATAGAGAGACCAACGCTTCTCGCCAGTTTTCTTAAGGACATTGTCCTTTACCATAGAGACAAGTTCTCTCTGAAGAGTTTTCTCTCCCCACACTTCACCAAGATTTTGTATGGCAAGCATAATGTCCTTTATACTAACTCCATTAGATTTGTCTTTTAAAATTTTAGAAATTAACTCTCGTCTTTTATTCTTTAATATCTCTCTGTCTTCGCTAGAATTTAGAAAAGAAGAACCATTGCCAACTTTGCTCAAAGCTTTTAGTAATGTACTTCCCTTTTGGACACCAATCCTAGTTGAATGTCCTTTAGAAAAAGACATATTTGTTTTGGTATCGGACATCCCAATAAAACGAGAAGATAAAGAAGAAGGGCGGTCTTTCGCTAAAGCGAAGGACCGTCCTTCTTCTTCTTTATTTATAAATTTTTCAAGCCAAAGATGATCTTGTGTTGTGAATTCTTCTATAGATTGTTTTAATTCCACAAATTCTTTTCTCAATATATTGCAATTCATTTCAGAGATCATCCTAATGTCAGAAGCAATATTTAAAAAGGACAAAATCTGATTTATCTTCTCAACGTCGAGTATAGTCCTTGATGTTGTAAATATGTCCGATAAAATTTCTACTCCTAATGTCCTTAACTTAAGACGCATTGGTTCTTCTTTTTCCATCGTGTCCGTTACCATATAGAGAGCAGTAATAAGCTTATTTGTTTTAGTATAAGGCAAGCTAAGAGACATGTCTAAGGTGCCTGCCCCGTACAAAGTCTTTAAGGACTTTCGTTCGGGGTCTTTTAGGTTTTTATTTTCACCTAACATTCTGTCCATTATATATAGGACAAGAAAAAAAGCAAGGGACGGGCTCTAAAAAACAAGAACAAATATTTTTATTAAAAAACTCTTTACTTGGTATAAAAACAAACAAAGCCTTAGAAATTTTACACTCCTGCGCCCTTCTCTGGGCGCGTTTAGGGGGAACAAAGTGGGACCCTCGGAGATGTAAAATTCCTAAGGCTTTGTTTGTATTAAACCTTCAGCAAGAATAGTTTTTAAAATGCCTTGCGCAGGAGTTTAGAAAATAAAAGAGGTACTCCGACTATTATTTTCTTGAACGACGAGCAGAGCAAAAATGAAGCTTCATTTTATGTGTGCATTTTAAAAATTGATTCTTGCTGAAAATAAAATATTTCCAAAATTGACTATAGAGTGGTAAAATAAAACCATGGCAAAGAAGAATAAGCAGAAGCAGAAATTTTCTAAAAACACACTATCAATAAATAATTTGAAAACTGAAACTAAGCATAGCATTTGGGCTATACTTTTTTTTGTTTTAGCATTATTTCTTTTTATGTCGATGTTTTCTTCCGCAGGAAAAGCAGGAAATTTTATTTATGATTTTCTAAATTATTTTCTAGGTATTGGATATATTCTTTTCCCTATTCTTTTTTTATTACTTGGAACTTCATTTTTAAAATCAGAAACTCTAAATGTCGGATGGACACGTACGATAAGTGCAATTATGTTTTTGCTTTCTAGCCTCGGTATGATAGACATCGTTTCTTTAAAACATTCTGGTGGATTTTTGGGAAGAATTTTACCGACACCTCTAGTCGCCCTTTTTGATGTTTATGCCAGCTTAATTTTCCTTGGTGCAATTTTAATAATTTCAATTCTCATAATGTTTGATGCAAAACCAAACCTCGCTCCTTTTTTCAAAAGTATTTGGAACGTGATAAGAAGAAAGAAAGAAGAACCCATCAACACTTTGAATGAAGACGAAATTAAAGAGGTGGAAAAATCTATACCCGAAGAAAACAAAACTAAAATCAAGAAAGAAGAACCTGCCCGCAATACCTTCAGCATAGCTGATGCAGGCGGGGAGGAAGAAGATTTACCAATCAAAAAAAGAAAAGGCGGATTGATTTCTACTTATGTCCCTCCCCCACTTTCATTACTTGAAGAAGATCAAGGCAAACCAAATACAGGAGATATAAAAGCTAATGCAAATATTATAAAACGCACACTTGCAAACTTTGGTATTGAAGTTGAAATGGATGAAATAACAGTCGGACCAACTGTCACACGTTATGCATTGAAACCAGCCGAAGGAGTAAAACTTTCTCGTATAGTAGGATTACAAAATGACTTAGCACTTTCTCTAGCTGCACATCCGATAAGAATAGAAGCTCCGATACCTGGCAAGTCTCTCGTCGGTATTGAAATTCCAAATAAATCAAAATCAATAGTCGGACTTGCAACTCTCCTAACAGATAGTAAATTCCAAAATTCTACAAAACCTCTGACTGTTGCACTCGGTCGTGAAATCTCAGGTAAAGCATTGTTCGGCAATCTTGCAAAAATGCCACATTGTTTAGTAGCTGGAACAACTGGCTCTGGAAAATCAGTGACAATACATTCTATGATTACTTCTCTACTTTATAGAAACGGACCAGATGATTTAAAATTTATATTGATAGATCCAAAACGTGTGGAGCTCACACTTTATAATAATATCCCCCATCTACTTACTCCTGTCATAACTGAAGCTAAAAAGACAATTCTAGCTCTAAAATGGGCGGCTAGGGAAATGGATCGTCGATATGACATATTGGAAGCAGAGTCTGTACGAGATATAGAGTCTTACCATACTAATATTTTCGGTAAAAATCCAAAGATAACCAAAACAAATAGCGAAGGAATCAAAGTAGAAGTCGATGCAGACCGCCTACCATATATAATCATTGTAATAGACGAATTAGCAGATATTATGAGTTCTTACCCAAGAGAATTGGAGTCCGCAATAGTTCGTTTAGCACAAATGTCTAGAGCTGTCGGTATACATTTAATCTTGTCCACTCAACGCCCTGAAGTAAATATCATTACTGGTCTCATTAAAGCTAATATACCAGCTCGTGTCGCTTTGAAAGTATCTTCACAAGTGGATTCACGTACAATACTCGATGCTGGTGGAGCAGAAAAACTTTTAGGAGCTGGGGATATGTTATATTCTTCCGGAGATGCTCAACCAGAGCGTTTGCAAAGTGCATTTATATCGGAAACTGAAGTCAAGAAAGTTGTAAAATATTTAACGAATGCATATGAAAATGAAGTATTTGATGAAATTTCATTAACAACAGGTTCTATTTCTGCTGACACCCTCCGACGCCAAGGCTTTGGCGGGCAAGAAAGTATTTTTGAGAGTACATTAGATGACAATGATAATGATGACGATGAAATGTATGAGGAAGCAAGATTGTGTGTTATAGAAGCTGGGAAAGCATCGACTTCATACTTGCAAAGAAAATTAAAATTAGGATATGCCCGTGCAGCACGACTAATGGATAAATTAGAAGAACGTGGAGTGATAAGTGCAGGTGATGGTGCTAAACCGAGAGAAGTATTGGAAAAAATAGAACATACGGAGAGTGGAGAAAATGTAGTATAAAATAATGAGCGGAGCGAATATATTTTAGAAGACCCCGTTAAATAATTTTTGCAAAGCAAAAATTGTCCCGTAGGGACATTTAACAGGGTGAAGATTTTTATAGTCATTTCATTTCTTAAAAATCATTCATGAATACTGATGCAAAAAAAATATTAAAAACAGTTTCTTTTTCAGTTTTTTTACTTTTTATTATTGCTTATGCTCTTTTTATATCTAAAGATTTAATCTTTGGTGTAAAAATAAAAAATGTAAATATAGTAGATGGAATGAAAGTCGTAAATAATGTCATAAAAATAACTGGAAATGCTAAAAATGCTGTTAAATTGACATTAAACAACCGTGAAATTTCAATAGACCAAAAAGGAAATTTTGACGAGACAATTGCCTTACTCTCAGGTTATAATATAATCAGTATAGAGGCCAAAGATGAATTTGGAAATAGTGACGAAAAAGATTATAAATTAATATATTAGAAAAATTCAGAAATCAAAAATTTTTGAGCCTTCGCCCTCGGAGTCATAAGGACAGGGAACCCACGACTCTTAAAATTTTTATTTATAAATTTTTAAAAATTATGCAAAAGAAAAAAATAAAAAAAGAAGATAAAACAATGGGAGTATCAATGCTTGATGACACCATAAAAGCAATACAAACTAAATTTGGGGAAGGATCTATTATGAAACTTGGTGATTCGCCAAAAGTGGATATAAATACTATACCTACGGGTTCTATTGGACTTGATATGGCGCTTGGAGTTGGAGGGATACCACGTGGAAGAATTATTGAAATATTCGGTCCTGAATCTTCTGGAAAAACAACACTTTCTTTACATATAGTCGCTGAGGCACAAAAACTCGGAGGAATATGTGCATATATAGATGCGGAACATGCTATGGATCCAGATTACACTAAAAAACTTGGAGTTAATATTGATAATTTACTCATATCTCAACCTGACACTGGAGAGCAAGCACTTGAAATAGTTGAAAGTCTAGTACGAACAGGTAAAATTGATGTCATCGTAATAGACTCTGTCGCTGCACTCACGCCGAAAGATGAAATAGAGGGAGATATGGGAGCTTATCATGTAGGAAAGCAAGCAAGATTAATGTCTCAAGCACTTCGCAAACTCACAGCTATTGTAGCTAGAAGTAAAACAGTGGTTATTTTTATAAATCAAATCAGAATGCAAATCGGAGTGATGTTTGGTAATCCTGAAACTACTCCAGGAGGAAAAGCATTAAAATTTTATACTTCTGTCCGACTTGATATTAGAAAAATTGCTCAAATTAAAAAAGGAGAAAACATCGTCGGTAGTCGCACACGTGTGAAAGTAGTAAAAAATAAAGTTGCTGCACCATTTAAACAAACAGAATTTGATATCATTTATAATGAGGGAATTTCTAAAGAAGGCGAGATTATTGCACTTGGAGAAAAATTCAAAATAGTAGAAAAAACTGGTAATTCATATTTTTATCTACCCAATGCAGGTGAGAAAATAAAACTTGGTGTAGGTTATGATTCTACTCGCACATTTTTGAAAGAAAATAAAAAAGTAGCTGAACAAATATTGAAAGAAATCCGCCGACACTTCCAAGAGGAAAGTTAAGTGGTTATTGTAAGTAGTTTTGGCGGACAAGTCCGCAAGAAATTTACGGAAGAGCAATAAAAAATAAAAAAACTCTTTCTTGGTATAACTTTTTAAAAAAGTATCCCTTCGACGAGTTTTTTTTATAAAGAAATCCAAAAAGAAAGTTTTTAAGGGGTTTGGCGAGTGTCGACAAGCCAATTTCAGGATTTTTTAAGCTTCAAAAAATCCGTACCGGCAAAAATTTTGCTTTTTGGGTTTCTTTATTTTTTATAGATTTAAACTCTTTCTACATATTCTCCAGTTTCAGTGTTTAAACGAATTGTATCCCCTTCTTCTATAAACATCGGAGCGTTTATAGTCGTACCATTTTCTAAGGTAATTATTTTATTACCACTTTTAGAAGTATCTCCACGGACAGCCGGAGGGGCTTCTTTTACTTTAAATTCCATTTTAATAGGCAAAGTTATTTTTATTGTTTTTTCTTCTCCATCATCATCCCAAACTAAAGCGGTAACATTTCCATTTTCTCTAAAAAATTTTTCAGCATCACCTACGAGAGCTGAATCTAATTTAAATCTGTTTTTAGGATTATCTATATCACAAAACCAATATTCACCTCTATTATGATAAAGAAATTTTACTTCTCTCTTTTCTATATCTGCTTCGTCCGCTGTATCTGATACATGAAAAGTAGCTGCTATTGTTTTGCCAGAAATTAAACTTTTTAATTTAACTTGATTTTGTGGTTTTCTCTGTTGAGTTCGCGCAACATGTGAATCTATTATTTCACATGGCTCATTATTATAAATAATTATTTTTTTTTCTCTAATTTCGTTATATTGAAGCATGTCTTCTATTTAGTAAAAATTTTATTTCTAATTAACCTTATAATTTTTTTCTTATTTAGCGACGAAAGGAAGCAAGCCCAAAAATCTAGCATTTTTGATAGCACCAGCGAGTTGGCGCTGATTTTTTGCCGTCACACCAGTACGTTTGTGATTCATTATTTTGCCACTAGGATTTAAAAATTTTTTTAAAATTTCAATATCTTTATAATCTATATATTTTATATTATTTGCTGAAAAATAATCTTGTTTCATCCCGAACGAAATAAAAGTGTATTTTTTTACTTCTATTTAATTAATGTTTAATAATAAATTTTTATTCCCGTGATAACATATAAAATGAATTTCGTACGGGATCTCATTCAATTAAAATGGTATATCTTCGGGATTAATGTCTTCTTCTGGATATTCTATAGTATCAATCTCTTCAGAATCTTTTTTACCTGATGCTTTAGGCTCTGAACTCTGTGCTGTTGCACCTGTGTTTGAACCTCCGCTCTTCGGTCCAAATTGTGTACGGTCTGCGACTATTTCTGTACGATATTTTTTCTCCCCACTTGTCTTATCTTCCCAACTTCTTGTTTGCATTCTTCCCTCAACTAATATAGAACTTCCCTTTTTCATATACTGTGCGACTGTCTCTGCTTGGCGCCCAAAAACTACAACATTGTGATAATCTGTAGCTTCTTGACGTGCACCTGCCTTATCTTTCCAAACACGATTTGTAGCAAGAGAAAACGTACAAACTTTTATTCCAGATGGGAGAGAACGAAGTTCCGGATCACGAGTAAGATTTCCTATTAAAATTGCTTTATTTAAATACATATAAATTAGGTTTCAGGTTCTAGCTTATAGCTTCTAGTCACTAGAAACTAGCCCCTAGTTAACTAATAATTAAATTGCAACCATAGCTTCTATTTCTTTGTCTATCTCTTCTTTGTCGATAGGAAGAGATGCTGTATTTTCTCCTTCTTTCTTAAGAATCGGCATTTTTCTTCTGGAATCTCTGTGTATAAATCTTTTTGTAGCGATAGTATTCTCTTTTACCGTTTTTAAAATCAAAAATCTAATAAAATTCGAATCAATATCAAGTTTTTTCTTTAATTCTCCTATTTTGTCTGCACTCATTCCAAATTTAACCCAACCAAAATATGCTGTATCAAATTTATTTCGTACATTTTGAGTCACTTTATACATTGTATAAGCCAATGTTATCATCTTAGGCATTTCATCTGAAATAATTTCTCCACCTAAACTAACAACAAGGTCTTTCAATTTACTATAAATTACCGGCATTTCTTCTAAAGAAATACTCGGTGACAAGAGATAACCAACCTCATAGATACGAGGCTCTATTCCTAAATCTTCACTATTATTTTCCATTTGAATGATTTTTAATGAACGTAGTGAATATAAAAATCTTCACCCTGTTAAATATCCTTTGAACAATTTTTGTTCTGCAAAAATTATTTAACAGGGTTATATTAAAATATAGTCGCTTCGCTCGTTATTTTAATTAATATAATCTCACTACGGACCTTTACCCGACCTATGGCGGGTTTGTGTTCCGACTTCAAGGTCGGAACAAATGAGACTTAAATATATTAGCAATTTCCACTCTAAATGTCAAAAATCCGTTTAGCATTTTCTACTATAGCTTTCGCAACTTCAACCTCAGAAAGACCCCTAATCTCAGCAATTTTTTTTACTATCTCTTTAACATAAGATGGCTCATTACGTTTGCCACGATAAGGTACCGGCGCCATATAAGGAGAATCTGTATCTGATAAAATCATATTAAGAGGAATATTTTTTATTATTTCTTCATATTCACAATTCCTCCCATTTTTTCTTGGAGGATATGTAATAGCTCCAGTGAAAGAAATCATAAAACCAATTAATATAAAATCTTTAGCATTTTCTAGACTACCTTCAAAAAAATGAATCACCCCTTTTACCTTCGCATATTTTTTTAAAATTTCCAATATATCAACATACGCATTTTTACTCTCATCTTCATAATTATTCCTCACATGAATCATTAATGGTTTTTTTACTTCATTGGCAAGTTCTATTTGTTCAATAAATGCTTCCTTTTGTTTCTTTATAGATTCTTCGTCCATATGATAATAATCGAGACCACATTCACCTATAGCAACAACTTTCGGATCTTTGAGGAGTTCTCTATAAGTATTTTTATCAAAAACTTCACCTCGGGAAGTAAATTCTTTTCCTTCGGCTCCTAATTCTTTTTCATCATGAAATGATTTACCTGTATGTATCGGATGTAAACCAATGATTGCAAAAACTCCCTCTTGATATCTATGGGCTAATTTTATGGCAGCAAGAGAAGTGTCAATCTGAGTACCAACATTAAAAAACCAAGTCTCACTATCTAGGGCCCTACGAATAACAGCGTCTTGATCTTCCTCAAAGACTTTAAAATTTACATGGGAATGTACATCTATATATTTGGGCGTCATATCAAAATTACAGAAGAAATTACACAGGGTTCCCCTGTGTAATTTCTTCTGTTTCATAATTTAACCAATCATCGACCATTGTTTTTAGATATTCTTTTTCAGTTTTATATTCTTTTATATATTCTGGAAAATTAGAAGGTGCTGTAACGATAGCACTATTTTTCTTATATTCCCCTACACTTGAATATTCATAATTTAAAATAAACTCTCTCAAAGAATCAAAATTCTTTGGCCCATATTTTCTCCAATTTTTATCTTTCAATTTTGCTGGATTTAGATGTATATAAGAATATATATATTTCAAATATTCATCTGTATCAAGATATTGTGATTTAAATGCTCCCTGGAAAAGTGCACCATTTCTTTTGTTTTTTATATTAAAGTACATAGAATATGCTGTTTCTAATTTAAGCATAAACTTAGAAAGTCCCCCCTCTACCAAAGGAGTAAGTAACAAATGAAAATGATTCGGCATTAAACAATAAGCTCCGATAGCTACAATTGGATCATCTCTCTTTATTTTAAATAATTCATTAAAATTTTTCCCTCGTAGCAAATCTCTTATTTTAAGATTTTCACTCGTGTTTAAAACATGCAACAAGAGAGTAAATCTATCATAGTCATGCTTATTAGAAAAAATTATACGTTTATCAACACCACGATTATATATATGATAAAATTCACCCTCCACAAATGAAATTTTTCTTTCCATAAATATAGTATACCATACACAGGGTTCCCCTGTGTAATCCCTTGTATGATTTATGACTTTAAATCATTAATATAATTTTTCAAAAACTCATATCTTGGTTTAGCTTCCTCTTTAATCTTATCAAATAAAATTTTGTTATATAAATCTCTATCTATCTTGAGCAACGCCCATTCTTTTGCTTTCTGTAAAGAATCTCTCCTAGCAAATTCTATTATTCTATTTTCATAAAAATTAGAAATCAAATGAGCATAGGCGTCTGCTGTAGCTAAGATTTTCCCTTCTATGGTTTTGGGAATCTCTCCGTTGTGACAACTATGATATCTTAAAGCATCATTAACTATAATCTCAATTTCTTTTTCAGAAAAACCTGAGGCCGTCAAAAAATCTTTAGCTATTTCATAACTTTTCTCCTCATAGGCAATATTCTCTCTCGGCATTACTGCATCCGCAATATCGTGCAATAACGCACTAGCTATAACTAATTTCTTATTGGCATTGTATTTTTTAGAAAATTTCTTAGCAATTTTAGCTACGAGATAAATATGATCAGTAAAAAGATAATCTGCCCACTCATCACGATTATCATTTTTAGCCTTATACAATTTATTTATTTTTCTTTTTAGTTTAAAAAGTTTCAACATACTTATTCCTTCCTTAAAAACAGTGGCGATTCTGGTTTTTTATTTTCTCTTATTAATTTCTTTAACTTTTCATTTGTCTCTGGCATTATTGGATTTAACATTCTTGCAATGATATAAAGCTCTAAAACTAATTCACTAATTAATTTTTTACCTTGCTCTTCATTTATTTTTATTACTTTAAAAGGCTCAGTCTCCTGAATTTTTTTATCAAGATTTTGTATTTTATCCCAGATATAATCCATCACTTTTTTAATATCAAAAGTTTCATATATTTCAAAATACTCTGTAAAATCAGTTTTTTCTGGAATTTCTGGACATTTATCTAAATATTTTTCAGAAAGTGTAAGAATTCTTGAAGATAAATTCCCCAAACCATTGGCTAAACCTGAATTATACGAATCTTTAAATCGCTCTAATGTAAATGGACTATCTTCAAAAGAAGATACTTCTCTAAGCAAAAAATAACGAAGTGCGTCGGTCCCATATTCTTTAACTATATCTCTAGGATCAATAACATTTCCAAGTGTTTTTGACATTCTTATTCCACCCTCACCTGTTATAAAACCATCTACTATTATTTGATGTGAATTTGGTAGGCCTGCAGCAAAAAGCATCGCTTGCCACATAGCTCCCTGAAAACGAGTATTATCTTTCCCGCAATATTGTGTAGGTTTTCCATTTACCCAATATTTTTCAAAATTTTCTAAATTATCTGGCCAACCAAGTGTAGAAATATAATTTACCAATGCATCAAACCACACATACATCACTTGAGTATCATCTCCAGGTACAGATATCCCCCATGGCATTTTATCTTTCAGTCTAGAAATTGAAAAATCTTGCAATCCATTTTTTACAAAAGTTTTTATTTCATTAAAACGAAAATCTGGAATTATAAAATCTAGATTTTTTTCATAAAAATCAAGAAGTTTGTCTCCAAAAGCTGAATATTTGAAAAAATAATTCTCTTCATTTATTATAGAAACTTTTATACCCGGATGTTCTCTACATTCATCATTTTCTAATTCAGAATCTGTCTTTTCGCTTTCACAACCAATGCAATACTTTGCTTCATAATTTTTCTTATAAATAAAACCGTTTTGTGCGACAAGTTCCCAAAAATGTTGTGCTGATTTTATATGATGTTCATCGGTGGTACGAATAAAATGAACATCTTCACTTACTCCAAACATTTTTAATTGTTCTTTAAAAGTAATAAAACCTTGATTTACAAATTCTTGCACTGCTAAATTCTTTTCTTTCGCTTTTTCATAAATTTTGATTCCGTGTTCATCCGTACCAGTATTAAAATACACATCAAATCCGATAAGTTTTTTATAACGAGCAATGGTATCAACACGAACAAATTCAAGTGCATGCCCCATATGAAGAGGCGCATTTACATAAGGTAGGGTTGTAGTAATATAAAAACTATTTTTCATTTTTTATTCTAGAAGAAATTTTCTTTTTTTCGAGATCACTCATCAATTCCATTATAAAAACAGCGACGGGAATAGCAAGAACTAATCCCCAAAATCCACCTAATTCAAAACCCACTAATGCAGCAATAATCACTACCAACGGAGAGAGACCCACCACACTTTTTATAACAAGAGGAGCAAAGAGAAAAACTTCAAATTGATGAAGTATAATATAAGCTCCACCGACCATTAAGGCAGTTGAAATCCCTCCCGAGAGATAAGAAAAAGAAATAGCTGGAACAAGTGCGACTAATATACCATAAGGCACAAGCTCCATTACTCCTGCAATAATAGATAAAAGTAGGGCATATTGAATTCCCATGATGGATAGCATTAAATAAGTCAAAATGGTTATAAGAATACCAAGCAACATTTGCCCCTTCATCCAAAGAGCAATCTTACGACGTGAACGTTCCCATAAATCAACTGCATACTCTTCGTATTCTACAGGTAAAATAATTCTTAAAAATTTTTCTATCCCTTTTTCTTGAATAGAAAGATAAAAAGAAATAAGAACAATAAGTATCACATTAAAAACACTTCCGAATGCCACAGAAAGTGTTTGAAAAAATCCTCCAGAAAGATTTGTAACAAAAGCTTTAGAAGTATCAAGCAAATTCGTAAGAGATAAACTATGCGAAAGATTATTTATAATATCTTTAGCACCTCCAAATGCATCATTTTTAAAATAATTTACAATCGAAGAATCTGGAAGATAAGAAGAAAGAAAAACAGAAAAATTATAAAGTTCTGTTATCAAGAGTGGAGCAAAAAGATAAAATAGAAAAGCCAAAAAAAGAATCGAAGAAATATATATAATAACAACACCAAAAACTCGGTTAATTTTTATTTTTTTGAAATGAGGAACTGCCGATTCTACAAAAGAAGCTATTATAATAGCAGTCAAAATAACCAGAAGTAAATCTCGCAAAAACCAAAGCAAGAAAAATCCAATTGCAACCAAAAAGAATCGAATTATTGTACTAGTATTTATTGAAATAGAAGCGAATTGGTTCTTTCCAAACATATAAATATAATAGCACAAAATTTACCTCTCCCCAACCCCTCTCCATAATTTAAATTATGGAGAGGGGCAAAGGGGTGAGGCCACCTAGAATTTCAATATCTTGGAAAATTTAGATTTGTCTTTAAAAGGCCCAATAAGTGCTAAATTAAGTTTATTATCTTTAAAAAGTTCTTTTGCTAGAGATTGTATCTTAGACGCTGTGACTTTTCTTATCTCTTTCACTTTTTCTTCTAAACTTTTTATTTCCTTTTTTAATAGTTCTTGACCACCCAAAAAATTAGCAACATCATCACTAGACTCAAGAGAAAGTTTCATATTCCCTATTAAAAATTCTTTCACCTTATTCAATTCTTCCTCGGAAATTATGTTGTTCTTTAATTTTTTACATTCCAAAAGAACTGCTTTTAAAACCTCCTCTATCCTTTTATTATCCACACCAGCAGATATTTGAAAAAATCCATGATCAGTATAAGAATCATTATAAGCACGTACATAATAGCCGACACCCATTTCTTCACGTAATTTTTGAAAAAGTCGAGAACTCATACCTCCACCTAAAATTCCACCTAAAACATAAAGTTCAGCATTTTTCTTATTAAATAAATCATAACTACGTACACCTAAAACAAAATGAGTCTGGTCTGTTTTTTTAAAACTAACTAATACCTCTGGTTTTATTTGCTTTTCTTTTACTTTTAATTTTTGTGCTTTTTTACCACGTGAAATTTTACCAAAAACTTTATTCACCTCCTTCATTACCTCTTTTTCATTTAATTTTCCTGCTATTACTATCGTCGTAGCCTCCGGTAAGTAATGCTCTTTTTTATATTCCACAAAGTCATCACGTTTCATATTTAAAATATTCTTCTTCTCACCCGCTATATTCCATCCTGCTGGTTGATCACCATACAAAAGCTCCATTATCAAATCTTGAACGTGTCTATTAGGCATATCTTTATACATATTTATCTCTTCAATAATTACACCTTTTTCTCTTTGCATTTCTATTTCAGGAAAAGTGGAATTTAAATAAATATCCGAAACAACATTGAAAATTTTCTTAAAATGTCTTGCACCAGATTTAGCATAATATCCTGTATATTCCTGTGCAGTAAAAGCATTATATTGAGAACCAATAGCATCTAACTCTTTTGAAATGTCTATTGCTCTTGGTCTTTTCACTGTCCCTTTAAAACACATATGCTCCAAAAAATGTGAAATCCCGTTCACTTTTTTTGTTTCATACTTTGACCCAGCTTCCACCAATACTAAAACAGTAACCGTCGGATTATCCTTCATCGGCACTATTATGACTCTCAATCCATTTTTTAAAATTGTTTTTTTAAATTTCATCTATATTTTTTCTTGTATATATTTTTTTAGATTTTCTACTTTTATTCTTTCCTGCTCTCCTGTATCTCTATCTCGCACAGTAACTGTGTCGTCAGTCAATGTATCAAAATCAACCACTATACAAAATGGAGTACCTATTTCATCTTGTCTTCGATAACGTTTACCAATATTTCCATTGTCATCCCATATTACACGACCAAACTCTGCTTTGAGTGGAGCAAAAACTTTTGTATTTGCATATTCTACCAATTCATTTTTATTTTTAAGCAAAGGTGAAACAGCACAAATAACAGGTGCGATAGAGGGTTTAAATTTCAAATAAGCTCGTACTTCTCCACCTTTCTCATCCTCACAATAAGCAGAAGCAAGTAAAGCTAAAAGGATACGGTCAACGCCGATGGAAGGTTCTATGACATGGGGAACTGTTTTTTCTCCTATTTCTTCATCAATATATTCAAGTTTATGATTTTTCAAATCAAAATCTGTTCTATAAGCCAAACCAAGAAGCTCTTTTTTCCCAAAAGGAAAATCAAATTCAAAATCAATAGTTCTTTTTGAATAATGAGCACGATCTCTATCTTCCACCTCAAGCTCGTGAACTTTTCCCATATCAATACCTACTTCTTCTGTCCAATCAAGTATCTCCCCTCTCCAATATTCAAAATATTTTTCCCAATCAGTAGAACGAATAAAATATTCAATTTCCATTTGTTCAAATTCACGAACTCTAAAAATAAAATCTCGTGGAGCTATTTCATTTCTAAAAGCTTTACCAATCTGAGCAATACCAAAAGGAAGTTTTGGATGAAATGAGTCTACTGTATTTTTAAAATTAACAAATATACCTTGTGCTGTTTCTGGACGTAAATATGAAGTAGCTGCTTCTTCTCCAGCTCCAACTTGTGTTTTAAACATAACATTAAATTGTTTCCCATCTTCCGTAGGATCAGTAAAATTAGCTACATGACCAGTCGCTTCCCAAACACGTGCATTCATAAGTATCGCTGCATCTATACCGTACATATCACGTCTATTATCTACAAATTTTTTCCACCAACTTTGTTTAATATTATTTTTTAAAGCTACTCCAAAATGTCCATAATCATAAGTCCCCGCAAGACCACCATATATTTCTGAACCAGCAAAAACAAAACCTCGTCTTTTACAAAGTGAAACTATTTTTTCCATTTCTTTGTTCTCTTTTTGATTTTCTTCTTTTTCTTGCATTTTTATTTGTAATTCGTAATTAGTAATTCGTAATTATTCTATCACCTTTCCTCCATTAGGTGGAAAATTAGTGTCATTAAGAAGTCGAGTATTAAGCGATGCCTTACTGACTCTTATATCTACGTTAGCAAAATCATCATGTCCAGTCAAAATTGCATCATTCAGAATAAGAGGCATCGTTCCAACTTGAGAAAGTGAAGGTGTGAGTTCTACCTGAAAAGAAACCTCCTTTCCCGCTCCAGTAATACTAGTACCTCGAGGAATTCCACCTATATTCCAAATTATTTCTTTTGTAGTTGCATTATAAGCTAAATCCTCAACTTCTGGGGAAGATACACCAACAAATCGTATCCAAGATGGAATAGTAGAACGAACTTGAGCCTTTGAAATATTATTCGCAGTATTGGAGAGAGACCAAGTAATAGTATAAGTTGTTTTTTGTTCCACTTTTGGAGGTATTGGTCCACTATTTGTAAAAGGTCCAGAATAATAGAGAGCTTTGTTTGAAAGTCCAACATCAGAAATAATTCTCACAATCTTTGATTCCGAATTACTCAATACTGTCGTGGCTCCGCCACCTTGAGCTTGTTGGCCTGTGATAGAAACATCTATATTAATGATAGGAGAAGAAATGATTCCACCTAAAGCAGAAAAAAGAGAGCTCGGAGAAAAAGAAAAAGATACTTCCCCAGAATCACCTGGATTTATCTCTACAAATTTACTTTGAGAATTCTTATCCCAAATTATTATATCTTGAGATGAATCATAAAAACCTTGTCTTGCAGATATTGTTTTACGATTAACTGCATTACCAGAAATTTTTGCACGAATTTCTAAATTGTTTATATTCGTTTCTAAATTATTTTTCCATTGTATTTGTCCTTCAATAGAAGTTTTAGTATCTACAGCATATTCTCTCTCCAATACTCCATTTATAAGAAGGCTAGCTTCAATCGAAGACTTTTTTATCATAACGATATGTTCTAAAGAATTGAAAATAGTCTCTATCAAAGATTTATCCGACGAAGATTGAGATCCACTCCACACACGAAACACTTTTTCCTCTCCATCAAAAACATCAATCATCTTACCAAGTATAGAAATACCATGCTCCGAACCAGGAGCAAGATCCCCTAAATTCCAAATATTATTACCTAAAGATGGTGCTGGTACTGATTTTATAAATTGAAAACCAATTGGATAATCAACTTTCAAAAGTATTTTTGAAACTGGTTTAGTAGAATTTAATGTAGCTTTTATACCAAGAGTAATATCTTGATTCGAATTTATTTCAGTAGGTGCATCTATCAAAAGATTTATTGGCGTAGAATTTATAGAAATTTCATAAAGTTTCCCCTTTACAAAAATAGCATTTGACCCCTCTACTCTATATTCGAGAGAAATTTTTAACTGACGGATACTTCCTTGTTCACCAAATAATACTATCTTTACATTCTCGTTTTTTATTCCCCCAGCTGGAATAGTCCCTAACGATAGACGAATGTGCTCATTATCCTGCGATAAACTAACCTGAGAACTTTTCGGATATTCTATAACAAGATCAGCCAATAAAAGAGGAGAATTATTTTTATTTACTATCCCAAGTAAAAGAGGATACTCCTCTCCGCCAGCAGTAAAAGCATTACTAAGTACAGAAATCTCAATATTATCATTAGAAACAGTGTTGCCTTTAGCAAAAAACATATAAGAGGCATAGCCTATAGCCAAAACAAAAAAAACCAAAGAAAATATAAAAAAGTTTTTAAATACTGAAGTTTTCATAAAAAGTTTTTCTTTAGAAATGAGTTCGGCATCTTCTTTTTTCCCCCAAGAATCCATCACATCTCTCTTTTTAAAATGAGGAAAACCATCTCGATATTCAATTTTTGTTTGATAATTTTTATTGAAGAGTTTGCTTTTTAACTCTTCTATCTTATTTAATTTATTCTTATCATGAGGTGGCATTCTCTAATTGTATCATCCCGAAGGAAATTTGAAAAATCTCTCACAGAATAGGTTATTTTATAAATGTGTCTCCTTAAGTGCTTTGTTAATCTGATGTAGTATCTTTGCCCTACTTTTTGAAACTTTAAACACTAAATCTTCTTCAAATGGTGACCTAATAAAATCTTTTAAGATCTCATCACCTCCTATATAACCTAAATTATTGAGTATGCGTAAGACAATAATAGCTTCAATATTACGTAATTCATCTATCGTTTTAGATTTTTCCAAAATAAAAAGACCTTTTAATAAATCCATAAATAAAGCCTTGTTTGGGTCTTCTCCCATGAGCAAACGTTTTAATAATTTTGAAATATTTACAAAAACTTCAAAAATTTCTGGCTCAGATAATTTCTCAAGTTTATTTGTTTTAGAAGCACTCGTAATTTTCCAAAAATCTTTCCCTTTTATTAAATCTATTTTGAGATAAGAAAAATCTTGTAAAACAAAACGTAATTTCGAAGACATTTTCCGCACACCTTGAGCAGAAGCAAAAATCATTCCCAAATCACGAGTAAAAATGGAATAATATTTCCCTGTTTCTCCAAAGTTTCCACTCCCCAATATTATTCCCTCTGTGTGATAAATGTGATGCATTAGAATATTTCTTCAATATTATCTTCAAAAGACTTAAATATAATATTTTCTTTTTCTAAAACCATTGCAACTATTTTATGACTAGCCCCAAAAGATTTTAACATTCCGTCATGTACTGGAAAACAGATTTTTGGGTTTATTTCTAAAGCATAATTAATTGTATTTTTTATATTAGTCCAAGGACCAGCGACAGGAAGCGCTAATATTTCAACAGGTTTATTAGGGTTATAAAAAGCATCACCAGGATAAAATAATCTTTTCCCAATAAAAAATCCAGTATTTTGAACTCTAAAAATATCTTGATAAATTTCTTGATGTTTACAATCATGAGCTTCTAGTTCAATACCCATAAATTCTTTTGGTATCTTATTTTCTAAAATTTTATATTCAATTCCTAATTTATTAAGCAATTTTCCAACTCCTTTATTTGTGATAACTACTGCCTTAGGATTATTTTTAATAATCTCTTTTAATGATTCAATATGAATATGATCTCCATGTTCATGTGTGATTAAAATGATATCAATATTTTTTTCTTTTACCTGTTCATCTACTGTCCAAGAACCTGGATCAGTCATTATCCTTTTGCCGTTTTCTTCTATAATTAAACAACAGTGTCCCAACTTTTTGATTTTCATAATTATATTTTATTAAGATTTATTTTGAAAACTAAATTATCAATTTTTATATATTCACCTTCATTTTGTTTGAATTCTATTTTTGAAGCAAGGACCACTTTCAAAAGTTCAGTTTCAAACTTTCGGATTAATTTTTTACCTTCATCGCCAGTCTCAATGATAAGGACAACAATGTCACTAGGAGTAAGTCCCATTTTTTTACGTATATCTTGGACAGCCCGAACAAGTTCACGATAATCTCCTTCTTCTTTTAATTCTGGTGAAATATCTACATCGAGATTTACTTTTTGAATACCTATTTTTATTTTTAGAATATATTCAATATTTTTTATATTTAATTCATCTTTTATTATCTCCAAATACTCATCAGATAATTTCTCAGCTATAATTTCCAATTTGTTCAATGGCTGACGAACCTTAATCCCTGCCTTCTGACGAGCCTCGAGACCAAGAGTAACCAAACTTCTGACTGTTTCCATATTTTTTAAAACTTTCGGTTTATTAAAAGAAAAAACCTTAAATTTTTTCTTAGGCCAGCTCGTTAAATGCACACTTTCTTCGTCAGCTTCATTCCTCAATTTTAACCAAATATCCTCAGAAATAAATGGCGTAAACGGTGCCATCACTTTCGAAAGATTTTTTAATACGTAGTAAAGCGTTTTTTTTGCATTTTCTCCATCCTTTGTCTTCTCGTAGCCTTCGGCGGAGGAGGATTTAATTCTGTCTCTTGAGCGACGTAAGTACCAAGTAGAGAGATCTTCGATAAATAATTCAATCGGTCTTGCTATTAGAGATATATCATACTCGTTCATACCATCTGTCACTTCAGAGATAAGCTCATTTAGTCTAGAAAGTATCCAACTATCTAAGATGTTGGAGCTAGCTCTCGGCTTAAAACTCGTAGCTTCTAGAGAAACATCTCTATAAAGTCCATAAAATAATAAAACATTATTGAGTCTATTTATTATTTTATTTGAAACATCCTGAACAGCTTTTTCCAAAAAATTAATATCCTCCCCTTTCATCAGAGGACAAGACATCAAATAAAAACGAAGTGCATCGACTCCATATTTATCAAATAAAATGGAAGGATCTGGAAAATTGTTTTTTGATTTCGACATCTTTTGTCCATCTTCAGCCAAGATAGTTCCAGTAGTGACGACATTTTTAAATGGGGCCTTATTAAAAAGAATAGAAGAAATAACGTGAGTGTAGTAAAACCAAGTTCTAGTCTGGGCGATATATTCTGCCACAAAACCAGCCGGAAAGTTTTTCTTTTTCCAATCTAAATTTTCAAATGGATAGTGGTCCTGAGCGAAAGGCATCGATCCTGATTCAAACCAACAATCGAAAACCTCTGGAATTCTTCTATATTCTTCACCACTCTCATCAACCAGTGTAATTGCATCTATATAAGGACGATGCAAATCAAGCTCGTAATTTTCATTGTGTGGAAGGGGGACAAAATTAAATTCTCTAATTTCGGCATTTTTAAGGGGATTAAATGGATCATTCTTGGTTAATAAAGAATCTAGTGACAAACCCTCCACCACAAAACTTAATGCATCAGTGGCGCTTCCGTGACCAAAAATTAAAATATTTTTATTGGAATATTTTGATTCTAATTCATAAATAAATTGGCCCATTCTTTTAATTAGTTGAGCAAAACTTTCACCATCAGGTAAAACTTCAGTCGGATTATCCAAATAGTTCTTGTCGTAATATTCATCAAATATAACTCTCTCTTTACCATCAAAAAAAGAACTAGTCTCCCATTCTCGAGCATGTTCATCATAAATAATTTTTTCTAATGGAAAGTTAATTTGCTCACAAGCTATTTGTGCAGTCTCTCTTGCCCTCTTAAGTGTCGAAGAAATAACAACATCAATCTTTTCTTTAAAATTTTTAGAACTCTCTAATGTTTGCTCTTTCCCTTTCTCTGTTAATCTAGCCCCATATTCAAAATTTTTATGATGAATACCACCTTTAATATTATTTTCCGCCTGACCATGCCTCATTACAAAATATCTATTTCCAGATTTTTTTGTTTTTGATTTTAAATCTTCTATCGAATTCACAAACATAATCTTGTGAGAATCAGATATCCAAATAGGTAAAGGACTTGCCCAATAACGATTGCGTGAAATAGTCCAATCCGGAGCATTTTCCATCGTATTCTTAAAACGTCCTTCTTTCAGATGAGATGGAATCCAATTTATAGATTTTGCATTTTTGAGTAAATCATTTTTAACTTTTTGTATATTCACAAACCACGAAGGCAAAGCATAATAAAGAAGAGGAGTCTCACAACGATAACAATGCGGATAAGAGTGCATTATCTTTTCTTTCGCAAAAAGTTTCCCTTCTTTGGCTAAATATTTAATTATTAAAACATCAACTGATTGATGATCTTCTTTTGGTTTGACCTTAATCCCAGCAAAATCTATAACTTCTTTTGAAAATGTCCCATTCGGTTCGACATGACGAATAAATGGAATATTGTATTCTTTTGCAAGATTCATGTCATCTTCTCCAAAAGCAGGAGCTTCATGAACCACCCCAGTCCCCACATCTGTCGTCACAAAATCAGCATGCCAAACTTTCCAAATATTTTCTTTATTTGGCATATCAACATTTTTATAATAATCAAATATTGGTTCATAAGAAAGACCAACAAGATCAGACCCTTTTATGTCATCATGCACTATCTCAATCTCTTTATCTTTAAAAACACTTTCTACACGCTTACTAGCGATAATGAGAAGCTCTGGAACTCCTTTGACCCGAAGCGCTGTGTAATCTATATCTTTCCCAACTGCAATCGCAGTATTCCCCGGCAACGTCCAAGGAGTCGTCGTCCAAGTAAGCATATATGCAGAATCTTTCGTTTCTTTTCCTTTACCAAACTTTTGCCCAGGTTTTAATTTAGATTTCACATAAACAGAAATGTCTGCGATATCTTTGTAACTGTTGTCCATCGCAATTTCAGAATTTGCAATCGGCGTCTCGCAACGTGGACAATAAGCAAGAACACGCACTCCTTTGTAAAGTAATTCCTTTTTATTTAATTCCCCAAGCGCCCACCAAACACTTTCAATAAAAGTGTTGTCCATCGTTTTATATGAATTATCAAAATCAACCCACCTACCGATACGATTAACAGTCTTTTCCCATTCAGCAACATAAGTCAAAACTTTACTACGAGCATATTCGACAAATTTCTCTATCCCTAATTCTTCAATAGCTTTTTTACCAGAAATATTTAAATCTTTCTCAACAATATTTTCAATCGGTAATCCATGACAATCCCATCCCCAACGTCGTGGTACACAAAAACCCAGCATTGTCTGATAACGTCCGATGACGTCCTTGACAACACTACCTAAAATATGACCATAGTGAGGCAACCCAGTCGCAAAAGGTGGGCCATCATAAAAAACATACTTTCCTTTTGGTGCTTCTTTTTCTAAAGACTTTTCAAAAATTTTATTTTCTTTCCAAAATTCTAAAACAGCTTCTTCTCGAAGTGCTGTTTCTGATTTATTTGTCCTGAGCGAAGTCGAGGAATTTGTTTCTACTTCAGCCATTATTGACTGATTTTAACATAAAATTTGGAAATTTACATCCTCTCTGGTGCTTTTATACCAAGTAGATAAAGTCCATTTTTCATAATAGAAGAAAAAACTAAAGTAATAGCAACCTTATATGGTGACATCGAATCATCTTTATCTATAATTTTATTATTCCCATAAAAAGCATTAAAGGCACGAGCTATATCTACTAGATAATTCGCTATATAATGTGGTGCAAATTCTTTTGCAGATCTTTCCACAATTTCAGAAAACCTATATAATAATTTTTCTATTTCAAAAATATGAAAGTCAGAACTTTTTAAAGATTTAATGTCCGACCTTAAAAACACAAGACTTGGTAAAATATTTTCTATTTTTGCTTTTTCTAAAATAGAACAAGCTCTAGCATATGAATATTGTAAATATGGTCCAGAATCTCCTTCAAATGAAATAGATTTTTCAGCATCATAAATAATATTCCCACCAATATTTTGTTTTAAAATAGAATATTTAAGTGCAGCCACTCCGACGTCATTACTTATTTGTTCTTTTTCTTCATCTGTAAAGTCTCTATCTTTTATTTTTTCTAAAATTTTATCACAGGATTCTATGATTAAAGACTCTCCTGTTATAACATTGCCTTTTCGAGATGACATCTTTCCAGAAGAAAGACGCATCATACCATGCACTATATGTTTCATTTTAGAAGCAATCTCAGGATTCATTATCTCTAATGCTTTACCAACTACCTTCATATATTCTTCTTGTTCGTTTGCTGTGATTACGATAGATAAATCAGGATTCTCTTTTTCAAATTTTATTTGAGTGAGTCCTAACTCCTTCGTCTCATATGTAGGTAAACCTTTAGAATTTATAAAAACTCTAGTATGAAGTTTCGAATCATATTTCTCAGCATGAAAAACTATTGCTCCATCACTCTTTTCAAAAATCCTTCGACTATGTTCAGGACTTTCAGCACTTTCACAATTTTCATGGACTATTTTAAGGCCGATAGGAGCTACAATACTTTCAAAAAAATAATAATTAAAATTTGTTCCAAGTACTTTATAAATCTCTTCAAAGGCTTCAAGTGTTATTCTCCTCCCCCAATCATAAATCTCATTTATATTTTTATCACTTTTGTTATAAACTTTTCTATTTATTTCATCAATTTCTTTTTTTGCTTCTTCATAATTTTCATAAGCATCATTTCCTTTCGCATAAGAATTTCCTATATAATCCGCTTTTTCAACCAGTGACACACTTTCTGCCATGACAGAACTTGTATCATTTTCATTTTTCAACATTTGATAAATAGCCTTTGCTACATGAGGACCCACATCTCCTTGATAATTTGCACGCACTATCTTTGCACCAGAAAACTCTACTATGCGAGAAATAGACTCACCTATAGCATTACTCATCAAGTGTCCAATATGAAAAGGCTTAAAAGGGTTCGGCTGAGTATATTCCACCATTACTTTTTTACCATTAAAAAGATTATTTTTCCCAAAATTTTTATTTTCTAAAACATCTTTTATATTATCTATAAAAAATTCTTGTGATAAATAAAAATTAATAAAACCATTTTTCACTTCAACATTATTAAGGGCCGCCCTTAAATCTTCAAAAAGGGCGGCCCTTTTATTTACTTCTTCTACTATTTTCTCTGCTAATTCTTTTGGATTTATTCCTAATTTTTTAGCACAAACCATAGCAACATTCGTAGAATAATCCCCCATTTTTAAATCTGCTGGATGTTCTAAGGAAATATCACTAAATTCTATTTGGAGATTTTTCAAAGTTTCCTTTATTAAATTTTCTAATTTCTCTTTCATTAACTTATCTTTTATCACCATCACCTTTTAATTTTCCTCTTTTCTTTCTTGATTGCAATTTATCTATATTAGTTTTAGCTATATCATCAAGAGAAATGCCTAAATCATGTGCCAACACAGCTAAATACCATAAAACATCCCCCAACTCTTCTTTTAAAGATTCCTTGCGTTCCTTACTCATTTTACCTTTACCGTCATCTCCACGTAACCATTTTTTAATCTTTCCCATTACTTCACCGGATTCATTTCCAAGTCCTAGCGCAGGATAAATAACTTTATATTTCTTTGGATGAAATGCTGTTATTAGCGCTTTTTTTTGATATTCTTTTAATTTCATATTATTCAAATAAATTATCTAATAATTCTTTTAATTTTTTCATAAACCTCTTCGTGAATTATTTCACGGGATAAAATTTCCCCTTTTGGTGCACAATCTATCTTTAAAAAATTTGGAATTTCCTTTACAAGCTTTAATGCACTTTTACGAGAATTTATTAAAAAATTAACATCTGCTTCATGCACATCTTTTTTCTTTTTTAAATATGCTCTTTTCATTTTACTACTATCACGATCTTTTAAAAGTTGAAGAACAATTTTTGTAGGCAAATCCAAATATAAAGTAATATCCGGACGAGGAATTTTAAAAACTTCGTATTCCATTTTGTCGAGCCATTTCATAAAATCATTTCTTCTTTTTGCATCTTTAGTCTTTCCTCCCTGATGAATCTGGTTTGCACTGACATAGCGATTTGCAATAACGATATATCCTCTTTTAAGCCAATCTTTTAATTCTTCGCTAGATTCCCACCTGTCGGCCGCATAAAGAACAGAAGCTATTTTAGGATGAACATTTAAAAAATTATAGTATTGTTCACTTAAACAATGTCCAACAAACTCTCCGAAAAAATTTTTATAATATTCTGGAAAATCAACTATCTTTACTGTTTTCCCTTCACTTTTTAATCTTTTAGCTAAAAGCTCAACTTGTGTTGCTTTTCCACTTCCGTCTGTACCGTCTATAACAATGAGTTTGCCTTTATACTTATTTCTATTCATATTTTTTAATTATAGCCAAAAATCTATTTATAACCAAATTAATGACACACTTTTTGCCATAGCAGAAAGTGTGTCATTTTATTACATACGATTTAGCTAGTTTAAAAGTTTTTATACATTTATCAAGTTTAATTTTTTCAAGATATTCTTTAAAATCTTTAGGTAAGGGAGAAGGTCCCACCCAAACACTTTTTTGAATCATTACATAATTGAATTTTTTTAAATGCCATCTCAGCCATTCTCTATCAGCCTTTCTTTCAGTAGGAACATCAAACATTAAAAGAAGATTCCTATCTTTAGAAATATTTTGAGGTTTTTCAAATTCTTTTAACGAATCTATTTTCTTTTTTACATATTCTTTTCCATATTTAGAAAGTACTATCCCTGATAATTCTTTTTCTATAATATTTTTCTTTTTCAAACGATCAATAGTAGTTCTAATACTTCTTTGTGGATATTTCTTGAAACTAGGTATACCAAAAATATTTACTTCCATACCTTTATACTTTATTTCTGTGTTCCAAAGTTCTTTTAAAATTTCTTTTACAATTGACATACAATATATAATAACCTAAAAAGTATAATGACACAATCTCTGCCATGGCAAAAAGTGTGTCATAAAATATTAAACGACTATCTTAGCTAAAACTTTTCTACACGAACAACCATAACCCAAGTGGCAAATAGCGATAGTGTTAACAACTGTTTCAATCGGCAATTCTACATTTAGAAAACTAGCATCCCCAAGACCTAATGTGGTGTGAAATTCAAAACTTTCTTCAATAAATTTATCTCTTTTAAAATTATTTATAAAATCTACTCCTCCGTTTGAAATATCTACATCAAAACACATTTCTTTTGTTGCGTCAGAATCTAAACTAACCAAAGATACTATTTCTTTTCTTAAATTTATCAACTCCTCTATATTCCCTATATCTAAAAGTGGAAACTTAGTATTTTTCGTAATCAAATTCTTAAAAGTTATTTTCAATGGTAAATATTTTTTAATAATTTGTTCAATTTTTTCTTTGATTATCCCAACTTCTCCTATTTTTATAGTACCGACAAGAATAGAAATATGAGGAAGATAATTTACATTATTCAGGATATAAGGCTTCAAATCTGCATGAGGGATTATTTTATTACTTAAATCACAGATAATTTTATTCATTTTATCTGGCAAAAGTAAGGCTATATCAATTGCAATTTTATTTTCCATACTATATTTCTAAAATCTTTATCCCTCTTTTAATAGCTACAAAACCATATCCCCAAAGAAATGGGAGCCATAACGGCATCAACCCAAATAAAGTATTTCGTACAAAAGTCTCTACTCCAGTACTAATAAAAACCATTTCAGATAAAATCATTGCAAAAAATCCAAAAACAAATATAAAAATATCTCCTTTTTCTTTTTTTATATATAAAGAAATTAAAATTATTACTATATAAATAATTACCAACAAATAATCATTTAAAATAATCGGAATGAGCCCAATCATCACTAAAATAGGAATTACATTCAAAACTATATTTATTATTTTATTTTTTAGAGACATATTATTATTCTCCCAACTCTTTTAAAGCCTCTGTGGCATAAAATAAAACATTAGAACGTAAATTCATTTTTTTTAATTCTTTTTTTGTTACCCAGCGAATTTCTGTTCTTTCGTGTAGAGACATTGAGTCAAGTATTTTATCTGTATTAGATTTTACAAAAAATACAAATATAGTGTGTTTATGAACATCATTTACATAATGACTCCCAAGATAACGTGGAGCAACAAGCATTTTATAATCAGATTCATTATTAGGTAATGATCTATCGTCTATTATTTTTACATCAAGTCCAACTTCTTCTTTTACTTCACGTATAGCAGCTTGTATCGGGTCTTCATCGAGTTCAATATGTCCACCAACAGAAAGCCAGATTTTATATTTATCATGCATACGCAAAAGTACTTTATTTTTATACACAATAAATACTTCTACGCAGTAATCTATTTTTTCGTGTATATGTGGCATGTTAAAAATTTTATTTATACAAACTTTTTTGGTATTGGAAACTTTTTTGCTAATTTTTTAATTTCTTTATGCACAGATTCTTTTAATTTCTTATCATCTTTATCTTTCAAAACTTCTATCATAAACTCTGCTACCCGTTTGCAATCACCTTCTTTAAACCCTCTCGTTGTGATAGCTGGTGTACCAAAACGGATCCCAGATGGATCAAGGGGCTTTCTGGTGTCTCCTGCAATGGAATTCATGTTTAAAGTAATACCTACTTCATCTAATACTGTCTGCGCTTCTTTACCAGTAACACCCAAAGAACCAAACACATCAGCCAAAATAAGATGATTATCTGTACCTCCTCCTATCATCCTGATTTTATTTTTACGGAAAACTTCTTCCATCGCTTTAGCATTTTTAAGAATTTGCCTAGCATACTTTTTATATTTTGGTGTCATTGCTTCCCCAAAAGCTACAGCCTTCGCAGCTATGGTATGCATGTGAGGGCCACCCTGAATCCCAGGGAAAATAGCCTTATCAATCTTCTTTGCAATCTCTTCATTTTCTCTGGTAAGAATTATTCCTCCACGTGGACCACGAAGTGTCTTGTGGGTGGTAGAAGTAATAATATCAAAACCATCATCAAAAGGATTACGAAGCGCTCCAGCAGCAATAAGTCCTGCAATGTGTGCCATGTCTGCCATGGTGACAGCTCCGACTTCACGAGCAATTTCTACAAATTTTTTATAATCGAGAGTACGTGAGTAAGCAGAAAATCCAGCAAGAATTATTTTAGGTTTCTCGGCAAGTACTACTCTACGCAAATCTTCATAATCAATTTCCCCTGTATCAGGATTTTTCATTTTATAAGTAACAAATTTATAAATTTTAGCTGGTAAAGTCATCGGATGTCCGTGAGTCAAATGTCCACCATGGGAAAGATCCATTCCTAAAACAACATCTCCAGGGTTCAAAAGTGCAGAATACACTGCCAAGTTTGCAGGAGCTCCAGAGTGTGGTTGAACATTGGCAAATTTGCATTTAAATAATTTACATACACGCTCTATAGCTAGACGTTCCATAGCATCAGTAAACTCTTGCCCACCATAATATCTACGTCCTGGATATCCTTCAGAATATTTATTCGTAAATACAGACCCATTCGCTTTTAATACATCTTCTGATACGTAATTTTCCGATGGGATAAGTTCCAGGCCCTCCGCTTGTCTTTTTTCTTCTGCTTTTATTAGTTTTTCTATCTGTTTATCTCGCATGCATTCATTTTAACACATTTCATAATTATTGCTCCAAGTAAATCAGTACGTAAAACCTTAGCACCAAACTGATTTAATTCATCTAATATTTCTTTATGTGGATGACCATATTTATTATCTTTTCCATCTGAAATAAATGCATAAGATGGATTTATAACTTTTAAAAATTCAAGAGATGTAGAAGTGCGTGAACCATGATGCCCAACTTTCAAAATATTACTTTTTAATTGTTCTTGAGAATTTTCTTCAAGAATTATTTTTTCTGTCTTCACTGACGCATCTCCTGTAAGCATTATTTTAGTATCTCCATAAGTAAGTCTAGCCACTATAGATCCATCATTTGTTGACCAAGAAGAGACATCACGATCTGGAAACAGAATATCAATAAATACTCCACCCCCTAAATTTAATTTCATTCCTCTTCTCGCTAAAATACTCGGAATATTATTTTTATTTATTTCATCTTTTAAATTTTGATAAGTTTTGGAATCTGTTAATGTGCCAGATTCAAAAACACTATCTACTTTATAAATTTTTAATACATCCAAAAAACCAGCAATATGGTCTGCGTCTGGATTAGTAATAATGATGGCATCAATGCTCCTGTCAAAAGGAGATACCACACGAGATAACTGATTTAAAATTTTTCTTGGTGGCCCTCCATCGACTAGTATTTGTGTACCCGTAGGAGATTCTATAAAAAGAGCATCTCCTTGTCCTACATCCAACATCGCAAAAGTAAAATTCCTGTGAGAATCTTGCCAATCAAGGTAAAAAATAAAAATATTTGCTACCAAGAGCAATATTACGAGTAAAAACAGCCAATATTTTTTACACCTTTCAAACATGCTATAATGTTAGCATTAAAAGTTGTAATTATTAATCAACAATAACGTCATAAATGATAACATGAAAAAATTTGAAGAAAAAAAATTTAATATAGGAGAATTAAAAGGCATATCTGCAAAAAATATAAAAGAACACTTAAAACTTTATGCAGGATATGTAAAACACACAAATCTTATTTCTGAAAAAATAGAAGAATATATGAGTGACCCCGAGAAAAATGCTTATATTATAGGAGAATTACAAAGAAGGCTTGGTTTTGAATTCAATGGAGTAAGAAATCATGAATATTATTTCCAATCTTTAGAATATGGACCAAAATCTCTTCCAGAAAATTTTAAACTAAAAGAAGAAATAGAAAAACAAATATCATCTTTTGATGTGTGGCTATCTAATTTTAAAACTATAGCTATGACACGTGGCATAGGTTGGGCTGTGTTAGGTTATGATAAACAAACAAAACAACTTTTAAATATTTGGGTAGATGAACAACATATAGGCCAATTAAATGGATTAGAATGGATTTTATGTATTGATATGTGGGAACATGCATTCGTATACGATTATCCAACATCAGAAAAGAAAAAATACATTGAAGCTTTCTTCAACAATATTAACTGGAAAATAATCGAGGAAAACTTTATTAAAGCAACATCCTAAATTGCTTGTCCGCCTCTGGTGGAGGAAGTTATCGAAGAAAATTTCAAAAAGGCTCAGTAAAAAACAAAGAAACTAACTTTTTGCCGGTACAGATTTTTTGAAACTTAAAAAAGTACTGAAGTTGGCTCGCTTAGAAAGTAATAACATTACTTTCTACTCACCAAACCCCTTAAAAAGTTGTTTCTCTTGTTTTTTATGAGATCAAACTCATCGAGAGCACACTTTTTAGAAAACATTGCACAGGAGTTTAGAAAATAAAAATAGTACTCTATTTATTATTTTCTTGAACGACGAGCATAGCAATTTGCAAGCTTGCAAATATGCGTGTTTTATAAAAAGTTGTGCTAAGAAAGAGTTTAATCCTCCTGAATAAAAAATTTTTTAATACTTCTTCCAAATAATTTATAAATAAAATATACATAAATTGCTAGTGTAAAAATAAATGGAAAATTTGGTACAGATAATGCAGCAAATGGAATATGGGAAAAAAAATTTATGATAGTAAGTTCATAATACAGAAAAAATTGTGAAAGAAGCCCTAGTGGAACCGAAGAAAAATATGAAACAAGCCCAACAAAACCAGTCAAAAAACCTAAAATCATAGTAAGTGGAATAAATGGTAAAATTAAAACATTCGCAGGCAATGCTACGAGAGAAAGGTTCCCCATTTTATAAAGAATAAAAGGTAAAACAAAAATATAAGCTGCACAAGTGACAGAAACAATATCTCTCAACCCAAGACGAGGTGTAACCCATAAAAAATATTTTTCAATTTTAGGTGCAAAGAAAATCACAGCGACTGTCGCAATGAAAGAAAGTTGAAAAGAAACATCAAAAACTAAAACGAAAGGATTAATCAAAATCATAACGACACCAGCAAGTATTAATGCTCGTGCAACATCATAATTTCTCCCTATTAGACGTGCAAATAGTGCAAGACTTGCCATTATCCCCGCTCGTACTGCTGTAGAGGATCCACCAGTCATTAAAACAAAAAGCAAAATGGAAAATATTCCAGCCCCAATTCCTATATTTTTAGGAAAAGAATAAAAAATTTTCATAATCCATTCAGCAACTATTGTCACGTTATATCCAGAAAGAGCAACAATATGTATCGTCCCTGTATCAACAAAACTCTGTCTTAAAGATTCATTAAAAGAAGATTTCTCCCCTAAAATAAGCCCACCCATAAGCAATGATTCTGGCTCTCTGATTGCTAAATTCATTCTGTCCAAAAATTTATCCTTAACAAGGAATAATACACTTTTCACAAAATTACCATTTCCATTTGATATTATTTCAATCTTTGGATATCTCATCACATAAAATATCCCATCTTTACGCAGATAATTCACATAATCAAATTCTTTTCCTTGGTCTGTTAAAAAATTTTCTGGTTTTTCTAATTCCCCTTCGAAATTTATTTGATCTCCATATTTAAAATCTTGATCAAGGTTTGTAGTAACTAAAATTATCGTCTCATCTTTCGCATTTTTTATTTTTACAGTTAATTTTTGATTATTCTCTCCAATACTTGATTCATCTATAATAACTCCGGAAAGTTTTATTTTATTAAATTCCCAGCCAGAGGCTGGTCCGCCTTCGGTAGAAAAAATATTAGGAGCAGAGACATCAGATATTTGAAATCTTAAAACTCCAAATGAGAAAGCCAAAATAAAAATCCCAAATAATACCCCATGTCTACCGGCAGGAAGGCATTTATTTTTTGAAACAAAAGTATGAAACAATATAATTGCAAAAGCAATTATCCCTATTAAAATAACAAAATAAAAATTTAAAGAAACAAAAGAGCACAAGAGTACCCCCAAAATAAAACCAAAACAAACTGCATAAAAAATTCTATCTTGCATTAAAAAATTAAAATAAAAAGTTATTTTTCTTTTCTAAGTTTCATTTTAATACCATCAGCAAAATTCGTGGCTATTTCATCCGCTCTTTCATTATATTTATTACCCATATGCCCTTCCACATAAGTCCATTTAATTTTAAATTTTTGAGAAAGTTCATATAATTCTTCCCAAAGTTCTTTGTTTAAAACTGGTTTTTTTGCAGCATTTCTCCAATTATTTTTCTGCCAATTAAAAATCCATTCTGTGATTCCTAAAATCACATACTTTGAATCAGAAAAAATTTCCACAGGGGAACCCTGTGTATTTTTCTGTTTTAAATATTTTAATGCTTCAATCGGTGCAGTGAGTTCCATTTGATTATTCGTAGCATGTTTAGAAGCTCCACCAATTTCAAAAATTTCTTTTTCATCAATCAAAACCGAAGCCCAACCAGCCGGTCCAGGATTCCCTCTCGCCGCTCCATCTGTGTAAATTATTATTCTTGTCCCGCCGTGGCGTGGATTATCTTTTTTCATTTTATTTTTATAGTATATCAACTATTCGCAATCTTAGCTCTTCTTTACCTCTAAATCTAGATAAATCAAAAGTAGCAAGTAAATTTACTTTCTTATCAACAGCTAAAGGAATTTTAAAAGACTCACTGTTTGAGAAAAAGGAAATTGCTTTAACTTTATTTTTACCATTATTAGAAAAAGTAATTTCTAAATGTTCACCTGATCCATTTTTACCGAATTTTTTAATATTCTCTATTTTTACATTTTCAAAAAGAAAAATGGGTTTTGGATTAGCTAAACCAAAAGGAGCCATTTTCTCTATTTCACGCCAATTTTTCATATTTACTACATCTAAGTCTGATTTAATATCATAAATTACTTCATTTTTTTCTACATTATGTTTCACTTTACTATATGAAATAGAAAGTGCTTCTTCCAAAAAATGGATCTTATCATTATGAACCGAAAAACCACCAGCAAATTCATGTCCACCAAATTCCAAAAAGAATTCACGAGTTTCAGTCATTAATTCAACAAGTGACACTGAACCATCAGAACGACAAGAACCCCTTATTAAATCATTTTCATCTTTACCCCAAACAAATACAGGTTTTTTATGTTCATTAGATATTTTCCCCGCCACTAACCCTAATACTCCAACCCGCCACTCCGGATTGCCTATAACTATAACTTCATGCAAATTGTCTAAATTTTCTCCGCCATAGGCGGATCCGCCTCGGGCGGAAAGTTTTTTATTTACTTCACGCATAATAGAGGCAACCATAGTCTTCCTATCATCATTTATTTTTGACAAGTGGTCTGCAATAATTCCAGCTTTTACTTCATCATCTGTGGAGAGAAGTTCATATGCCTTCATTGGATCATCCATTCGAGACGCAGCATTGAGTCGTGGTGTCACCATAAAACCAATGTCGTCCTCTGTCAGATATTTCTGCTCAATTTTCATTTTAGCAAGAAGTTTTTGTAAACCAGGACGAGGAGATTTCTTTAAAACTTTCATTCCATAATATGAAATAACTCTATTTTCTCCCAAAAGAGGAACAAGGTCAGAGAGTGTAGCAAGTCCCGTCATATCTAATAACCATTTTTCCCAGCCAGTGTTTATTTTGTAAAATTCACCATACTTTTTTATAAATCCTTGAACAAATTTAAATACTACTCCTGCTCCACACAACATCTTTTCAGGATAATCATCTACTTTGGGATTTAAAATCGCATAAGCACGAGGAAGAATTTTATGAGGTAAATGATGGTCCGTAATTATCACATCTATTCCATCCACTTCCGCTTGTGCAATTTCAGAAACTGCCGTTATCCCAAGATCTATAGTTATCAAAAGTTTTACTTTTTTTTCTGCAAATTGTTTTATGGCAGATAAATTAAGTCCATATCCTTCAGAATTCCTACCAGGGATATAAACTTCATAATTTTTATAACCTATTTTTTTAAATAAATCTTCTAAAATGACCGCCCCTGGAATACCATCACAATCATAATCAGCATAAATAATACTCTTTTCTTTATTTCCTGTTACCTCAAAAAGCTTTACACAAGCTTTTTCCATGTCTCTCATACCAAACGAATCATATAAATCACGTTCATAATCTGGATTCAGGAAAATATCAGCCTCAATTGGAGTTTTTATACCTCTTTTTTCTAAAATCGTTCTAAGTAATTCAGAATATTGTTGCATAAGTAAGATTTTAACATATAATAAAGAAAGTTTTACAAAATCAAAGTTTTCTCAGGTCCTCGGATCCCTGGGTTCCCTACCCCAGCCAGACCATTCAAAAACTTTATTTCGAAAAACTTTTTAGCTAATTTTAACTAAAATGGAAAACTGTATTTTTTGTAAAATTTCAAAAGGAGAAATACCATCCGATAAAATTTATGAAGACAAAAATTTTACGTCTTTTCTAGATATACAACCGGTTTCCCATGGACATATTTTAATAGTTCCAAAAAAACATATTATTTGGATGCAAGAAGCAGATGATGAAATCATATCCGAAATCTTTAAATTATCTAAAAAATTAATGCTTGCTATCAAAAAAGGAATCGGCTGCGATTATGTACAATTAAGTGTAAGTGGAACAGATATTCCACATTTTCATATACATCTTATACCTCGTTATTTTGATGATGGACTTTCTGAATGGCCGACAAAAAAATACGAAGAAGGAAAATCAAAAGAAGTATTAGAAAAAATTATTTTAATGCTTTAATACCTGGAAGTGTCCCATTTACAAGAAAATCAAGCGTAGCTCCACCGCCAGTAGAAATAAATATACTAGCTTTTAGCTTATAGCTTTTAGCTTTTGGGGTGGACCTAGAAATACAACTTACTAAATCTCCCCCACCCAAAACTATATTTTTATTTTTCTGATTAAAAATAAATTTCAATATTTTTTTTGTAGCTTCTCCCCCACCATCTTCATATTTACCTAACGGTCCATTCCAAAGAATAAATTTTGATTTTTTAATTAATTTAATTAAATTCTCTATTGTTTTTTCTCCAATATCTAATATAATTTCATTTTTCCCAATCTCACTTACTTTTTTAGTAATTAATTTTTTACCTGAGATTACAACGACATCTTCCGGTAAAATTATTTTTTTATTTTTTAAATCATTTTTAAAATCATATTTTATATTATCAATAAGCGATTTTCCTATCTCATATCCCTTAACTTTTAAAAAATTATTTGCCAATGCACCACCGATAAAAACAAAATCAGCTAATTTTAGATATTTTTTAATCAATGGCATTTTAGTAGAAAATTTTGCACCACCCAAGATAAATAAAAATGGATGTTTGGGTTTCTTGAAAGCAAGAGATAAATTTTTTATTTCTTCTTCAAACTGAAACCCAGAATAACTAGGTAAATACTTGGGTAACCCAACTATTGAAGCGTGTGCTCTATGAGAAACTGAGAAAGCATCATTTACATATATATCGCCCAAAGCCGAGAGTTCTTTAGCAAAATTTGAGTCATTTTTTATTTCACTAGAAAATTTTCTGATATTATCTAATAATGTTATGTTTTTTTTAATGTATTTTTTAAGACAATCGGCCACTGGTTTCATACTCTCTGTTCCATCTTTTCCTAAATGAGAAATTAAAATTACTTTAGCACCTTTTTGTTGCAAAAATCTAATAGTTGGTAAAGTTTTTTTAATTCTAAAATCATCTAAAACTTTCCCATTTTTAATAGGTACATTAAAATCTACTCGTACTAATACTTTTTTACCTTTCAGATTTTTTATTTGTCTAATGTTTCGCATATTTCTACAATTTTAGAAAACTTTTTTGCATCCAAACTAGCACGACCCAAAAGAAAACCATCAGCTTCACCATCTTTTATAAATCCTTCTGTATTTTTCTCATCGGCTGATCCACCATAGATTATTCTAATCTTTCCAATCATTTTCGCGCCAAATTTATCATTTAAAATTTTCCTAATAAAAATATTCATCTCACGAAATTCTTCTGGTGTTGCAGGATAAGATCCTTTACCTATAGCCCAAATTGGTTCATAGGCGATAATAACTTTTGAAATAGAGTCTTTTGATATTCCATTTAAACATTCCTCTATTTGCATTTTTATAAAATTTAAATATTCATGATTTTCATCTCGTATACTTTCTCCAACACACAATATGGGTCGAAGTCCAGCAGAAATCGATGCTTTTATTTTTTTATTTATATCATTGTTATTCTCCCCCAATGCGCGTCTTTCTGAATGACCCAATATCACATATCTAGCACCAATGTTATAAAGCATTTCAACTGAAATCTCGCCAGTATATGCACCCTTGTCACCCCAAAAAGAATCTTGCGCACCTAAATTAGGTTTTAGCTTATAGCTTTTAGCTTTTAGCAAACGACGTAATGGTTCAAGATAAATAAATGGAGGGCAAATTATAATTTCTGTTTTTTTAATTAGAGAAAAAGATTTTGATATCTCAATCAATAATTTCTCCGCTTCTTTAAGAGACAACGGATTCATTTTCCAATTACCACATACTATTTTTTTTGTAACTTTATTTACAGTATTTTTAGACATAAAACAATTGTATCATATTACATAAATTTTATTTTTCACCCCATTCTTCTACAACCCATGAACCAGAAGGCCCACTAGAAAAATTATTATTAGTTAAACCAGATTCATAAGTGATACTAGATCCACCAGAAACTATTATTCTATATCCTGTAGCTTCTTTTAATGCTGCACCACCAGAGATAGTAATAGTACCAAAAGGAGCATAAGCTATAACAGCACCTGCACCACCAGAAATTAACATTGCGTCACTCTCGGTAGAAGTAGAAAACATCATAATATAACTTCCTTCAACACCAGACCCGCTTGCATGACCTCCTCCAGAAATAGAAACTTCATCATCAGAAATAATTACCTCATCATTTGAACCATAACTTGAATAAAGTTTAATCGTCCCTCCACCATTAAGAGTAATCTCTCCTGTAACCCATAGTCTTCCAGTAACATTTAATATACCCCCACCTGAGACTGTCAAATTTCCAATTATTTTTTTAGGACCCAAAGTTGCACCAGCCCAACCTACCGAATAATTACCATTATAAACTCCACCTGCTTCTGCTTCTGCTTTCCATTGTAAGATGTTTGCTTCTGAAACAGGAAAAGCTATATAAGTCGGATCAGTTTGTGAAACACAAGATTTATTATTACCAGTTCCTGTCTGACAATATATATTTCCAGTAGCATTCGTATAATTCACAGTATGAGCCTGAGCAGAACCAGAAATAGTACCAACATGAAGTTGATTCCATTCACTATGAGAATTCCCTTCGATAAGACCCGTCAAACCTCCAAGATAAATACTAAAATAATAATCTAATCCTAAGGGAATAGTATTGTTCCAAGTCCCACCTACTTTACCAATTTTGCCAATACCATTTATATAACCATCATTAGATGCTCCAATAGTATAATATTTACTACTAAAACTACTTGCGTCAACAACCAGCCAATACGTAGTACCAACATTAAATAAAGGATTAGAAGTAAAAGAAACATCTATCCATCCATAAGAAGTAGAGACACTTGAAGAAGACAATGTACCACTTGCAAGTATATTAGTACCAGGACTACCATTCGCATCATTCACTATTTTTATAGTAGCATTACTAGGATTTCCTATTTTTTTTATATAAAGTTGTATTTTGTTTAAAGGACTTTCTGTCGTGACTTGAAAACTTTGAGCTATATCTTGAGTATTAGTTGTATTTCCAAAAGCAACATCATACGAAGGAATACCACTACCATTTGATTGATTAGCTAAAATAGCCGGACTATTGGCTGAAATTGCCGTACCTGTAATAATAGCAGAACTATCCCCGGTAATTGGACCATTTGCGTATACATTACCATTTACAGTACCACTACCAGACAAATTAATACCACCTTGTCCTACCTGTACTCCATAATTAAAAGAAACACCACTACCAGCAGAAAGCTTTATGCCTGTTTGTCTTTGATAATTTGAAACATCCCCGAGCGACATAATTTGTTTTTCACCACTTTCTAGGGTTGTAATGGTGGTCGTCGTCGAATTAGAATCAAGGGTGATAATCTCACTTGTTCCTATTATTTTATTTTTTAATATTCGATAAAATGCATCCTCACTACCTGATTCAGCTAAAAAAAATGATTTCTTGGAATTTAAATCAACATTAGCATTTTTAAATTCACGAATAGATGGTGAGACAAGACCAGAGATTATAGCAAGAGAAATAAAAAGAAAAAAAACAATAGATATCAACATCGCGGCACCTGATTGATTATTAACTTTTTTTTGTTTTTGTTTTTGCATTTTTTAAATTTGTAACTCGTAACTGACTTAATAATCGCCACGAAGAACTACTGTATCATAAAAATCTTCACTGCGATCTTGTAAATCATGATTAGATTTAACAGTCAAAACTATTTTTATTGCTGCACTTTTAGTTGTATTTATCTGTGTAAAGACAATATTATTTACTATAATATTTGATGTATTTAAATTTCCAATAAATATATCATTCTCCAATAGTCTAATATTCGAATCAAGTAGTGAGAATTCTATGGTTTTATTTACCCCTTCTGCATCTTTTGTATTAAGTTTTAAACTGTTTGAAGTTATTGAATTTATACCATAAGCACCTCTTATTTCTCGAGAGATTCTTTCTAGTGTGCTACCTCCCTGCATTAATTCTGCTTGTATTGTAGTTTCACTAAAAGCTTTTGTCATAGTAATCATAGAGTTAATCACAGCAATAGAAAGAATAGCAAAAAGAAGAATATAAAAAATAGTTTCTAAAAGAGCATATCCACTATTTCGTTGACTCTTAAAACAGAATGCTTTATTTACTTTTTTTGTTGTATAAAAAATTCTCATAAGATTTTATTCTGAAAAAATATCCATAATATAAAAAGATAAAGTCTTGCTTAATGTTTCTCCTCCATCAACCCAAGACACAGTAATGGTGGTTAACTTAGTCCCAGGATCGTATGTTCCTAGATTTGCGATATCATCGGTGGATACATTGCGATTAACATTTAATATATTTACCTTACGAGTAAAGATTCCTACAGAAGACGGAGTACTAGATAATGTCCATGTTTGACCTAAAAAAATAAGATAATAATCAGTACCAACATTTAATGCAGAAATATTATTCCATGAATTATCTCGAATAATACGTACTGACTCAGCACCTTCTTCTAGTAAGAATGAAGCCTCTTTTACATGAAGTGCTTGGCGAGAAACAAAAATAGATTTTTGAGTAACAGACATTGCAGCCAAAACAGAAACAACAATAATAGATATTGCCACTATTACTTCTACCATCATAAATCCGCCTGAAATTTTTTTGAAATTCTTCATTTTTTTATTTTGTATTTTCTAATCTAATTTTTAAATTCGTAATTCGCCTGCCTGCCGGTAGGTAGGTAATTATTCATTCGTAATTGACTTTAATCTACACTAACTGCTCCAGTGGAATAAATCGTAATAATTTTTGAAAAAGAGGATGTAGAAATAGTTATAGTACCGGTCTTACTCGGACTTCCAGAAAGACGATTGAAATATATCTCACCTGAAATATCACTAACTGAATTTAGAGTAACATTTGAAATAGTTGCAGGTGTCACAATATTCATAACCTCATTCCCTACTGTGTCTGGTATAAAACTTGTACCTTTAAAAACTATAATTTGGTCAGACTGAAAATATACTCCGTATTCTGAAGAATCTAAAGACGCTAAACTTTTAGATTGCGCATTATGAAGAGTAGAAACAACATTTTCTACCGTATTTTTTAATACCTGATTTTCTTTTATTTTTGAAAATTGTGGAAATACGATTAAAGATAAAATACCTATTATTCCTACAACCAATAATATTTCTATAGCAGTTATACCCCGCCTATAAAAACTAGGTTTTAAATATTGCGGGCAAGCTTTTTTGTAAAAATTAATCATTTTTTTTATCTGCCTAAATTTTTTTAATTATTTTATTTTTAATTTTTTGCATATTTTTATAAAAAATTTTTGTGGATTATTTTATATTATCTAATATTGAATAAAGAGGTGAAATCATGGATATAGCAAAAAATCCGACAGCCGCACCGATAAATATCATAAGCACAGGTTCAATAACTACAGAAAGATTTTTTGTTTTGTTTTCTATTTCTTCTTCATAAAAAGAAGCCACTTGCAATAACATATCAGACAATCTACCTGTTTCCTCTCCGACTTCTATCATTTCTGTCATCATCACAGGATAAAGATTTGGATTCTCATCAAAGGCTTTAGAAAAAGGGGCTCCTTTTTCTATTTCTCCTTTTGCCTGATCTAACACTTTTTTATAATAAACATTTTGCACAACTTCGCCTGTTATTTCTATAGCTCTAGTTATAGAAACTCCAGACAATAACAAGGAAGACATAGTGCGTGTTGTACGAGCAGTATTTAATTCTTTCGCTAAACTACCAACAATAGGAAGTCTCAAAACTATAAAATCCACATATTTTTTCATAAATGAAGCACGTAATAAAGAAACTATCATAACTGCAGATCCGATTATCAGAGCAAAAGATAATAATAAATAATTAGAAAAAAAGTTTCCTAATGCAATTATAAATCTAGTAGAAACTGGCAATTGCACTCCGAGTTCTTTGAACGTTCCAGCAAGTGTCGGTACAACAAAAGCAAACATCAACACACCTATTAATATCATAGCAGAAAGAATAACTCCAGGATAAATGAGAGCACCTCGTACTTTTTTAGTTAAAGAATGTGCTTTTTCTAAATTCATACCAACTTCCGAAAGTGCACCAGAAAGATTACCAGACTCCTCACCTGCCCGTGACATAGAAACAAAAAGTTTTGAAAAAACATTTGGAAATTTTGCAAAACCTGAGGAAAGAGTTCCACCAGAATCTATCTCCGCACTTAATGCTATTAAAATTTTATTGAATTTTTCATTTTTTGTTTGTTTCTTCAAAACTGATAATGCCCTAGAAAGTGAAAGCCCAACATGAAGCATCCCACTTAAGTTTTTAGTAAAAATAATTAATTCACTAATTTCTATTCTAGAAAAAACAAGTGCAAAAAAATCAGAAAAATTAAAAAAACTATTTTTCTTTTCTGTTATAGAAATAGGAGTGCTCCCACGAGATTTTAATTCACGAGAAAGAGCAAAACGGTCAGTCGCTTCCATTGTATCTTCAAAAATTTCTCCACTTTTTAATTTTGCCTTGTATATAAAAAACATTTTTGTTTTTTTTAACAGAATTTCAAAATTCAAAAAATTTCTGAGCCTTCGCCATCGGAGTCATAAGGACAGGGAACCCACGACTCTTAAAATTTTTTAATTTTGAAATTCTATTATTCCGAAACAACTCTAAACACTTCCTCCAAACTTGTATTTCCTAAAACTGCTTGAAAAACTCCATCTTCCAAAATAGTCATCATTCCCTCTTTTTTCGCTTGTGTTTCTACTTCATCCTGAGAGGCACCACGAATAATCATTTCTTTTATAGAAGACGTAACTTTTAACACCTCATGTATACCGATACGATTAGAATAACCATCTGCAGATTCTTCATTCTTTACCGGCTTATAAAAAGGAACTTCTCCCCATGTATCTTTCGGTCCAATAACTTTCTCATCCTTCAACATTAAAAGCATACGATCTAAATCTACAAGTTTTGCTAAATTTTTTATTTCATCTTTTGATAAAAAGTATTTCTCTTTACTTGATACAAGTTTTCGCACTAATCTTTGTGCAATAATTACTTTAACTGTTGAAATTATTAAAAACGGGAGAACACCCATATCTATCAACCTCGGCACCGCCCCTGATGCAGAGTTAGTATGGATAGTGGACAAAACAAGGTGTCCTGTAAGTGCAGCATTTATTGCAAGTCCTGCTGTTTCTCCATCTCGAATCTCTCCAACCATCATTATGTCAGGGTCTTGACGAAGAAGAGAACGAAGCCCGTTTGCAAAAGTAAGTCCAATTTCTGGTTTTACCTGAGTTTGATTAACTCTAGGCATTTGATATTCTATCGGATCTTCCACTGTAGAAATATTAACCTCCGGTCTATTCAAAATATCTAACATTGTATAAAGTGTTGTCGTTTTTCCACTTCCAGTAGGTCCTGTAGCAAGAACCATACCTATTTTCTGTTTTAAAGAATCATGAATTCGCTCTAACCCTTCACCATGAAAACCAAGTATTTCCAAAGAAAAACCATGAGAACTTTCTTTCAAAAGTCTTACAACCGTTTTCTCTCCATAAAAAGTCGGAAGAGTAGAAACACGAAAAGAAACTTTCTCCCCATTTTGATCTATTTTAAATCTACCGTCTTGAGGTAATCTTTTTTCATCAAGTTTAAGATTAGCCAACACTTTTATACGAGTAGTTATTCCTGGTCCAGCACTTTTATCCAATATCATTGCATCGTGCAATATTCCATCTATTCTATATCTCACTACCAGTTCTTTTTCTCCTGGTTCAATATGAATATCAGAAGCATTTTGTAAAATAGCATGGAAAATTAAAGAATCAACAATTTTAATTACTGGCAAATCCTCAGCTAAAGCTTTTAACTCTTCTTCAGTTTTCTCTGGTTCATCTGAATCTTTTGCTTCACTCGTAAGACTATGACTAAGAGAATTATTTTTAAGTGAAATAGATTCTTTTTGAATAATATTATCAAAATCAGCTTGCAAACTTTTTCTGTATTGTACAAGTGCAGATTTTATTGAAACAGAGTCAGTCAATCGTGGTAAAATCTTTTCTCTCGAACGTTTTCTAATAAAATCAATTATCGGCAAATCGTCGACGTCTAGCATCGCTACTTCTAATCCTGCACTACTATTTTTATAAGCAATTATATTGTGATTTCTAGCGATTGGTTCAGGGATGAGAGAAAGAACAGAAAAATCAATTTTTTCATTAACTAAACTAACAAAAGGTATTCCAAAAACAAAAGCTTCTGTTCGTTTTAAATCAGTCTCAGATATTTTTCCATCAGATAATAAAATATTACCAAGTTTTTGATTTTTCTTTTCAGCTTTTTTAATTGAAGAATCAAGTTCTGAACGCGAAATAAGTCCAGATTCTAAAATAACTTTTTTAAATTGCTCTTCGTTGATTTGCATTCTTTAAGTATAACAAAAAATTCTCCCAAATGGGAGAATTTTTTGTTTACATATTAATTTTCTATATATCCTGGAGTCTTTCCACTTCCACCAGGACCAGGACCTGTTGTAATAACAGTCACCTCCGCCTTATCTGTCGCACCTGTCACTCCATTATCACAAGTCATTGTATAAGTAGTAGTTGCAATTGGACTAACTAAAACACTACCAGATGTCGCACCTTCACCAGAAAAAAAGTCTGATAAACAGGATGTAGTATTACCCGAAGTCCATTTAAGTGTAGACGAACTACCAGAAACTACAGAAGTAGGATTAGCAGTAAGAGTTACATATGGAGTAAGTGGGGTGGTCTTACATTTACCAGGCTCTGTATCATTATTCCAATAAGTACCATCTACACAACCAACATTTATTTTTTGAGAATCTAAAATCACTTCATTATTATAAAGATAGAAAACACTATCTCCAAAATTAACAACTGAGGTAGCAGTACCAGATGAACCACTACCGACAAGAGTATTATCAGGATTATCCCTTGTTACTGCTGTAGAAGTTGAAGGAGATAAATTATCAGTAGTCCAGTCAACCTTAGACTCACAAGTAGATGCATTATTAGCAATAGAACAAGTAGTAGCAGAAAGATTTCCTGAAGGATCAGTCCCATTTAAAGTTTTAAATGTAGCAACATTTGTATAACTAGTACCAATGTAATTAGTAGCATAACCAGCATAGAAATAATTTGTATCAGGAATTAAACCTGAACGTTTATGACTAAAGATACCAGTACCAGTTCCAGCTTCTGCAGAAGAACAATTATCAGAAGGAGAACCAGAAGGTATCCATTCAGAACTAGAAGCTGAATAGCAAGTACCTCGCTCAATGGTGACATCATATCCACCCTCTGATGCGACAGTAGCTCCTAAATCAGCATATGTATTACCAATTTTATCAGCAGTCGGGCTATGAATAATCGGAGCAGTTACTTCTCCTCCTACTTCCACTGTCGTTGAATCACCACAGTTATTGTCTTCATTCTGATGACTAGGGCCTTCATCTATGACTCCATAATCATATGGGGGTAAATCTGCACAGGCACGCATATAATAAATACCTTCTCCTTCAAATAAAATAGATTCAGAGGTAATATCAGACTTCCCAGCAACTAACGTAGGCATTGTAATTGTATACTCTGTAGGTTTTGAAAAATCAGGATCTTCTGATACTTGGAATTTATTTGTAAACGATTTTTGAGTAGTACCAGTACCCTGATTCGTAATCGTAGCAAAAAAAGTATTTTGACCTACCATAACTTTATTTGGGGTAACGGCACTTGCTACAAGATCAGCAAATGGTTGCTCTGTCACTATTATTGGAGTATATCCATTCATTATTCCCACACTAGACCCACAGTTATTATTTTCACCTCCAGTTGTCCCTTCATTGATAACACCACCATCTGCAGGATTACTTTTATCAGCACAAGCACGAATATAATAAGTACCCGCAGTGGTAAATGTATAACTCTGACTTGTTTGTCCGACTCCATTTGGACCAAGGGCATTCATAGTAACATAAGGCAAACTAACTGGCCATGAAACAGCAGCTTGAGTCTTGTTTGTAGAAAATAGATTATTATTTTTTGCTGTTGTTGTCGTGCCAGGATCATCAGTTATTTGAATAAAATTTTTAAAACCAATTCCGGTCCCTACACCACTTTCATTATGAATATCTGCAGAAAATACTTTAGAAACACCGACATAAGCTGTAGTTGGAGTAATAACATCTGCAGTTAAATCAGGAAAAGTTGGTACTTCTCCCACTTCCACTGTCGTCCAAGGACCACAGTTATTACCTTCATTTGTTGTCCCTTCTGGAATAACACCAGTATAATTTGGAGGTAAATCAGCACAAGCACGAACATCATATATACCTGAAGTAGGGAAAGTAATAGATCCATATACAACTCTACCCTTTAAACCAGAAAGAGCTGAAGTAGGAAAAGGAACATCAGTCGCCAAAGGATGATCATCATTACGCCATTGGAATTTATATTCAAAATCATCTATAGTCCCTGCACTGGTTAAATTTGAAATCCCCGCAGAAAATGTTTTTGCATTACCGGCATAAACTGGAGAACTATATAAAACAGTACCAGCAGTTAAATCAGGATAAGCAATCGTAATATTAGTCCAAGGGCTACAATTGTTACCTTCATTTGATTCATTAGTAATAGCATTATTACTATCTGCACAAAATTGTATAGAACGTACATTACTTGGAGATTGAGCATTAGCAAATGTATATGTAGCTGAAGCAGTACTTCGATCAGTTGGGCCAAGAGCTGTCATTAAAGTTGGAGTCGTTGTTGAAGTAGTTACAGTTCCTTCTCCATCTCCTTTTGTCGCAACTTTAAATGAATTATTAAAACTATTTACAGTAGAAGCATCACCATGATTCCAAATTTTTGAGGTAAAAGTTTGTGCCACACCTATTACAGCAGTAATCAGTGTTGGAGCATCGGCAGTCAAGTCAGGAGCTGGTGGGTTTTGTACTGTTACAGGAATACTTATAGAATCTGAAACACCATTCAAGGAATTAGAAGCAGTTATAGTTACAGTATAAGACCCTACTGAAGCAGTTCCCGCACCTACTGTAAGTATGGCTAGAGTATCACTTCTTTTATCGATAGGTGGAACATCTAAATATATATCACTAGGAAATGCATAAAAAATCGTCCCTGGTTCAGCATTAATTACTGCAGTAACATTAGAAGTTTTAGAAACTCCATTTTTTTCTACAGATAATGAAGCAGGACTTGCACTAACAATATTAATAGATTTATTTTCTGAACATGTTGCACCAGTACCACCATTTATACCTGCACAAGTCCAATCCCATTTAGTAGGGTAATCAAATGGATTAACACTATTACCTGCTGCACAAATGTAGTGAGTATCAGGATTTGAACATTGACCTTGAATAGGAGTCACAGTATAAGCTGTTACAAGAGCCTTCGCACGTGGATAATAATTATTATTATTAAAATTAGGATCTTCAGAGCCTATTTCAAACGTATATTTTTCATTGTTTATTAACCCTTTTCCCAAATTTGCTTTTATTGTTACTGAACCGGTAGTAGTTCCAGATACAATAGACTGAACACTAAATTTATAAGCTGTTCCTAGTGTAATAGGATTTGAACAAGTACTGGTCATACAATCTCCTGCATATATTTTTATTCTATTACTTGCTAAAGTTCCTAAATTAACTATCTCATTATTGTATTTAGAAACTGAAAATGTTTGTGCTGAACCTTCAGTAATTGTAGTCGGAGTTGGTATAGCAGTAATACACATATCGCATTTTACACTAAAAAGCCCGAGTTCACGTATATGATTCATTGGAGAAAGAGCAGAAGAAAAACCATTAAAATAAAAAGTCTGCCAAGCAGATTCAGGATCTTTAATTTTATGTAAAGGATTAGAAAAATTCAATGGATTATTTACTAAATCAGATTTAGCGTGAATTCTTAATACTGTATTAGGATATATAAACTCTTTTACAATACTATCTATAATAGATGATGCACTTAAATTAGGAAAACTACTAATTCCATCTGTAACATCAACACTATTAGAAATAGCGGTTCCTCCAAAACGAACTTGAACATTTGGATAATAATTATTAGGAGAAAATGGTAAAATTTCATGCTCATCATTATAATTAACTTTTGTAGAAATATCCCATACTGTTGTATATCCTAAATATATCGGAGTAATTACATTAAATTCGGAGGCAATCTCTTCTGGGGGACAATTTGCTGGACCAATTTCTTTTATATTGGTTTTCAAATTATATAATCCCAATGTGATATTAGAATCTATCACAGATATTTTTAGTCTTTCTATCGTTGCACTATTATTTACTTGATTAAATATCGTCTGTTTCTCCACACTAAACCCCGATGGTAAACCATAATTTGCATCTGGTGAACTAATAGAGATTTGTGGAAGTGTATTATTAATACAACTTCCACTATAAGTAGTACTACGAAGTATAAAATCAACTTCAGCATATAAAAAAGGAACATCATTAGGAGAATAATCACTAGTATTCCAGTTGATAGTAATTCCATCATTACCATCTCCTTTTTCATATCCTCCTTGATCAGGTTTAGTCTGCGCGATATCATAAAAAGTGAGAGCATAAACTTGATTTACAATTCCAAAAGCTCCAACCATTAAAACAAACAATACTAAGAGTTTTTTATATGTATTCATATAATATATTTTATTAAATAAAATTATTAAAATTAAACCAAAAATAAATAATATCATTATTATACATCACAAATAAGAAAAATGCATAAAACTGTTAATAACTTAATAAAAAAACCGGATCCTATAAAAGAGAATCCGGCTAGCCTATACAAGCTATATAAATTATTTTAAGAACAACATTTTTTTGATTTCTACAAAATCACGAGTTTGTAATCTGTAGAAATACACCCCACTAGGAAGTTCTGAAGCATCAAAGGACACTTCGTAAGTCCCCACCCCCTTTTCTTCAGAAATAAGGGTCTGTATCTCTTGTCCTAAAGAATTAAAGATAACTAAACTTACTTGTTCTCGTTGAGGAATAGCAAATCTAATTGTTGTAGAAGGATTGAAAGGATTAGGATAGTTCTGTTCTAGAATAAAGTCAGAAGGATTTTGTTCTATATCTACAATTCCTGATGGACCATCAAAATTGTCATAAATAACGGTACCAAGTGTATCATCAATACCACGAAGATTATCGACTGCCACTTGAGTCCCAATATAACAAGAATCTTCAGAAATTAGATAGAATATTAAATATATTCTATAAAAATTCCTCATCAAAGTTTTCATTTCTGCCATATCCCAAAAAATAGAATGCCACTCAGAATCTAATTCTAGAAACTTATAATGATAATGCCAATAATATACAGAGTCTTCAATAGCAATAAACAAAACCAAGTATGTGGTATTAATACCATTTAAATATTTTGCATCTACCGCAATAGTGTCTGGTATCATTGGATAAGATTCCCAAAAATTCTTATACCAGCCAATATCAAGGCATCCATCACCTTCTTGGCCTTGGTACACCGAAGTATTACCATAACTATTGAACACTTGAAAGCCATCTAAAGCAAAAGTGCCAGTAGCTAAAGAATCAACTGAACAAGCTGCATTAGGAGCAAAGAACCATCCATTTGTTCCATTCCCATTAATCCCCACCTCCTGTGCTAACAACAGAGGAGACAAGAAAATAAAAAGAACAAGAGAAATTAAAAGCGTTTTCATTTTACGCCTCCTTTATATTTATATTTATTAAATTAATCTTTTATTTCAAAGAAAATTGACTACATATATAGTTTAACCTCATTTAATCCAAAAAGTCAAAAAAAAGTGCATAAAAA
>Ga0210057_1000595_pt1 | contig 59389 bp, 57 predicted proteins | sample CryGeyCG2114_010_2_FD_183968 | JGI IMG/M metagenome (GOLD analysis project Ga0210057, IMG submission 183968) | Groundwater microbial communities from aquifer - Crystal Geyser CG10_big_fil_rev_8/21/14_0.10 (SPAdes) (version 2) | ecosystem: Environmental > Aquatic > Deep subsurface > Groundwater ...
GCAAACTCATCTAATGCTTGAGCCGTACCGTCAGTCGAGCCGTCATCAGTCAGAATGACTTCCCAAGAATAATCTTGTTTTTTTAAATACTCGACTATTTCGTCCAAAACCCCTCGCTGTAAGTTTTTTTGCTCGTTATAGGATGGTACGATCACCGACAGCTTTGGATTCATATCTTAAGTATACTAAATTTGCAAAATTTCCGACTGGGCAAAATACTTCCAAATCTGCGTACTATTTTTCAAGCACTATTATTTCGGGTCCGTCAGAAATTTTGTATATTTCGTCCGGAATAAGGTTGGGGAAAACTTGAATTTCCCGAACCGGACTGGCCTGCAAATTGTACTCTGTCGAATATTCATTGATCACAAATAAAGTTTGGGCTTCTTCAATCCTAGAAAAATCTAGAGGTTCACGACCCAGCGTATAAAGCAAATACTTATAATTCATACCATTCAAGTCTCCACTTGGACTAATTAACACAATTGAATATGGTTCTGCCGGCTGAACTCGGGACGCAATTGTTTGAGCGGTATTGAGCATATCTTTTATCTGCCACCCAGCCGGTTTGAAAGACAGACTTGTAACATTAAACCAGATAAACCAAGCTAAGAAACCAAGACTGATTAATTTCCCCCAAATCGACCATCTCCAAAGACCCATGATTACCAGGCCATAGATTAAAAAAACTATGGGAAATAAATATGAAATATAGTGGTCAAAAACACTATGTCCATAAAAACTTGTTCCCACAATTCCCACGCCAACCATAACCAAAAGCATACCTAAACCGGTCAATAAATTTTTTTGTTCACCAATCTGCTTGCGCCATTGCCAAATTCCCCAGGCAAAAACAAAAATCAAAATCGTATTTAACCATCTAAGTTTACCAATAAACAGTTCAAACATAATTCCCATGGTTCGGCCATGAAGCTCAGTTACAACTTGCCAAATATATTGCCAAGTATTTTTTGAGCCCGCATGATAAATGCTGCCCCCACCTAGCACTAAGTCACTAAAGGCGTGCAGATTTTGACCGTGATGCTTAATATCAAACAGGATTAAGGGTAACAAAGACACAGTCATGATCAAAACGGCCCAAAGCGTATACTTTATTTGTTGATGTCTTTCCTTTCGGCGACATTTTGAAAAATACATTTTTAGCCATACCAAACCGACGGCTGCAGCGGCCAGCAAGTGCATATAATGAAGTTGCGACAACACCGATATCCACACACCCAACCAAACCCAATGTTTAGCCTCTCCCCTCCAGACCTTGGTCAATGAGTAAACCGTGAACAGACCAAATAAAGGCGCAGGATTAGGATTCCATGAAAAGCGGCTTAAGTTAACTACCGTACTTGAAAATGAATAAGCTGCTGCAGCAATTAAGGCTGCTTTTTCCCCAACTAACTCCAAACCCAATTTATACACAAACCAAACGGTTAGAATGCCTAAAACGGCTATCGCTATGATTGGACCCATAGGACTTGGATAACTAAGCCAAAGCCAAGGCATCATGAAATAGTAATAGAGTGGACCAAGGTACATATTGCCAATACTCGTGACTGGACCAATAAAAACCGGATCAAATTCTTTAAAAATTTTAGCCACAATTAGTGAGTCTCGACCTTGATCACCTAAAAAATGTTGAGTCGCTTCCAAATTATAAAGTCTTAGAAAAGAGGCGACTGCCAAAATAACCACCAATAAATAAGTAATTAATTTTTGTTTCATGAGGCCTATCTGTGCAAATCAAGCTATTTCGCCTGATGAGCTTTCCAGATAACTTTTGTGTAAGCCATAAAATTCCAGACCATACCTACTAAAATACCCACGATCATAAATAAAAACCCTGTGTCAAAATTAAATGGATATCCCAAAATCAAACTTGAAAATGGAACTTGAAACAAAATAATGTCGGTCCCAATTGTTCTCGATCCAATTTCGGCCAGGACTGTTTGAATCCCCACAGATCCAAAGCTGGCCACGTTAAACGTTAAAAATTTCAAAGGAATTTGCGCCAATTTCAGTTTTCGGTCACTAAATGTCCAGACGTTAGATAAAATAAAATTTGAACTGACGGCTATCTCCGCAGACAAAAAGTAAGCCAAGGTAAAGTACATCATATTTCTAAATAGAGCCAAAGTCATAAATTGGACTGCCGCCCCTACTAGGCCAACCACTGCAAATTTAAAAAGTCTGTGTTCAATAATATCTTTGATTCTCATTTTAAATATATAGATAAGATTGTTTTTAATATATTCCGGGCCAATCTTTGATTTACCATGTGTTCTATCTGTAAATCTATAGGGTACGAAGCCAACCTTATATCCTTTCTTCAAAGTATTGTACAGAAATCCAATTTGGAATGTATATCCATAAAACCTCTCTGAATGTAACAAGGGATGAACAGATTCATAAACTTTTTTGGTAATGGCCCTAAATCCCGAAGTCCAATCCCGCACCCAAAAATTACCAAAAACCACAGAAATTGTCACATTTCCTACTCCACTCAATAGTTTACGGTGCAAACCCCAATCATCCGGTACCCCACCTCCCTGATGATAGCGGGTACCCATCACAAAATCTGAACCTTCATCTATTAGTTTCAAAAACTCGGGAATTTTTTCTGCCGGATGCGACATATCCGCATCAAACTCAAAAACAACATCTGCCTTAAGTACATCAAAGGCATAAGCCATGCCTTTGAGATATGCTCCGCCCAAACCTGATTTTTGCCTATTTATCAACAAGAAGAGGTGACTGAATCTTTTTTGAAGTTTTTCAACAACCTGATAAGTTTTATCCGGGGAAGTGTCGTCAACAATTAAGATTTCCATTTGCCAACCTTTTATGTCGGCAAAAACTTTCTGTAAACGCGGCACCAAGATGGGTACGTTATCTTTTTCATTATATGTGGGAACAATGACGATAGCCTTTTTCATCATAAATTACTTCTTTGCCTCGCTCTCCAGTTCGGCATCTACCATAATTTTAACTAATTGTGAAAAAGTTACGCTTGGCTGCCAGGACAATTTTTCTTTAGCTTTACTGGCGTCTCCCACCAATAAATCGACCTCCGCGGGTCGATCATATTCCGGATTGTGTTTATACACTGTTTGCCAATCACGAAGACCGGCGCTTTGACAGGCCAATTCCAAGAATTCCCGAACGGAGTGAGTTTCGCCAGTGGCAATCACGTAGTCCTCAGGTTTTTCTTGCTGAAGCATTAACCACATAGCTTCTACGTAATCTTTAGCATAACCCCAATCCCGTTTGGATTCTAAATTACCAAGTTCCACATGCTTTTGTTTGCCTAATTTTATTCGAGCCACACCGTTGGCAATTTTTCTGGTGACGAATTCCAAACCCCTGCGGGGTGACTCATGGTTAAACATCATCCCCGATACGGCAAAGATATCAAAGGATTCGCGATAGTTAACAGTAATCCAGTGGCCATAAACTTTGGCAACTCCGTATGGAGAACGAGGATAAAAAGGAGTTGTCTCTTTTTGTGGCACTTCGGTAACTTTGCCATACATCTCACTGCTGCTTGCCTGATAAAACTTAGCGGTCGGACAGGCCAAACGGAGAGCTTCCAAAATTCTGGTCACACCTAAAGCTGTAAACTCCCCAGTTAAAACCGGTTGTTGCCAACTAGCTTGGACAAATGATTGAGCGGCTAAGTTGTAAACTTCATCTGGCTGAATATCCTTAATTGGGTAAGTCAATGAATGTTGATCAATTAGGTCACCAGAAATTAATTTAAGATTCGGATGATGCATGATGTGCTCGATTCGGGCAAAATTTTGGGTGCTGGTTCGACGCGTCAAACCATAAACTAAATAATCCTTATCAAGCAGAAACTCTGCTAAATATGAGCCATCTTGGCCAGTTATGCCGGTAATAAAGGCTTTTTTCATACTTGTTCCCTCCAATAATCTAAAACTCGAGCTAAACTTTGTTTAAGTGGTATCTGAGGCGTAAACCCAAGCTCGGTTATTTTACTAATATCAGCTACCATTTCGGGAATATCACTGGGCCTTAATCTGGCAGGGTCTTCTTTAATCTCAATTTTAACTTTTGCTAAAGACAGCAACTCGTCTAAAACCCACTGCATACTCACACTCTGCCCCGACCCAATGTTATAAACTTCGCCAGTTTTGCCCTTCTCCATCAGCAATTGATAAGCCCAAACTACATCTTCAACATCAGAAAAATCACGTTTGGCCTGCAAATTACCCACATATATCTCAGTTTGTTTGCCTATCTCAGTTAGGGCAATCTGTTTTGCAAAGGCCGATACGGCAAAATCGTCTAACTGACCTGGCCCAATATGATTAAAAGGGCGAACGCGAATCACGTTTAACCTTTGAGCTTGACCATAGGCATACGCCAACAGGTCTTGAGCAATTTTTGAAACAGCATATGGATTTATCGGCCGTAGGGGGTGCTCCTCAGTAATAGGTAGTTCTCCAGGTTGACTTAAACCATACTCATCGGCAGATCCTATGACTAAAATTCTAGCCTGACTTTTGAGTTCAGTTATTGCCTGAAAAAAATTAAGCTGCAAGCGAGCATTATTTAGGAAAATTTGAGAAGCCTGAGCGAAACTATTGCTGGTGGTCGCAATGGCCGCCAAATGGTAAATTTGGTCCGGCTTGAGCTGAATTAATAATTGCTTGGTAGCTGCAAAATTACTTAAGTCCAACTGATGAACTCGGACAGAAGGCAGTAAACTCTTGGCGGTTTGAGGACCAAAGCTAGTCACGTGAACTTCAAGGTCTTTAGATTCCAACAGCAATTTAGTCAAATGACTGCCCACAAAACCAGTTCCGCCGGTAATTAAAACTTTTCTGCTCACTCTTGTCTTCCAATACCCAAATATTTAAAGCCCCAACGACGAACTTGACTGGGATTAAGTCTGTTCCTCGTATCAAATAGCCATTGCTGTTTAGTTTTATCTCTAAGTTTTGAATAATCGAAACCAATCAGTTCGGTCCATTCGGTCAAAAGAAAGATTGCCTCGGCTGACTTGGGTAAATCCAGCACATTGTCTACAATTTTTACCTGGCCAGAACTCAAGTAGCGACTAAAAACCGCACTGACCGTTTTTCCCTTGACCACGGGATCAAAAGCTATAACTTGAGCACCTTTTTCGATTAATCCTGGTATAAATTTCAAACTGGGAGCCTCGCGCAAATCATCAGTATTGGGTTTAAAGGACAAACCCAAAACAATAACTTGCTTACCCTCAAATCCACCAACTTTTTGCTCATAACCTTTCAAAAGCAAGTCAATACGGTCCTCATTAAGTTGGTTTATTTTTATAAATAAACTATCAGTCTGGCCCATCTGCTTGGAAAAATTAGCCAGTTCTTTCACATCCTTGGGGAAACAGGAGCCACCATATCCCGGACCTGGATACCAGTAATGAGAACCAATTCGTTTGTCATAGCCAATGGCTTGGATAACTTCTTCAATATCAGCGCCGCTCACCTGACAAATGTCAGCCACTTGATTAATAAAGGTAATGCGAGTGGCTAAATATGCATTAGCTGCATATTTGGCCATCTGGGCCGACTCAGGTCTGACTCTGATAATCGGAGCCTTCAGGGGTGAATGCAAGTTCTCCAATAATTCAAATGTGGCTTGGTTTTGGGCGCCAATCACAATCCTATCCGGATGCAGAGTGTCGTTAACGGCGCTGCCCTCTCTTAAAAATTCGGGTAAAGATGCTAAATTAAATTTGACTTTGGTATGAGATTCGATTTTATTTTTTACCTGTTCAAGAGTGCCGGGAGGTACAGTGGATTTAACTGCCACCACAGCATTAGGTTTGAGGTAAGCAGCCAACGACTCGGCACAAGCAAAAACGTATTTTAAATCTACGCCTCCATCCGCGGCAGAGGGGGTACCAACGGCAATAATAATTAAATCAGCCGACTGGATGGCTTCCTTGTAGTCGGTTGTGAACGATAAATTGCCCTTTTGCTGGGTTTCTTTAAGTAACTCCTCAAGCTGAGGCTCATGAAATGGCACATGTGATTTTTTCAGTTGATCAATTTTTGCTTGGTCAACATCCAAACCCCAGACTTTGTGACCAAAAGAGGCATAGACTGCCGCTGTAACAACTCCCACAAACCCAGTACCAATGATTGCGATTATCATATGGAAAGAGTATATCACCCAAAATCAGGCCTAGCCAAGAGAGGAATTATTTTACTCCACTGAGGAAAATTGCTTCAAGCTCACTCAGCTTAAACCAATGATACTGTCTAACTAACCAATCAATTAAAATCCTTGTATCAGCATATCGGTCTTGACTACCCATAACGACCACGACCACATCTTCGGATGGCAGGCGAAATTGACTGATTAAAACCTGGCCTGCCTCCTGAGTTGTGCCTGTTTTAATACCCACAACCTGATACTCGCCGCCCAACAGCTGGTTGGTGGTGGAAATTTGATGCGTATATTGGCCAGAAAAATCAGAAATTGTGGTCTGTTGCAGAGAGACCATTTGTCTCAAAATTTCATCGCTCATCACAACCTGACTCAATACTACCAAGTCGCGAGCTGTACTTTTCTGGTCTGGAAAATCAAAGCCGGCGGGATCTGAAAAATGGGTCTGAGTCAACCCAAGCTCTGCCGCCTTCAGATTCATGGCTTCCACAAAACTTTGTTTACCACCCGGATAGTGATGGGCAATAATATAAGCGGCCTGATTGGAAGACGACACCAGCATAGCCTCAAGTAGAGTTTCCAAAGTTAATTCCTCACCCAGCTGAAACAGGGGTTTTTCTGGCAAAGTCATATCTTCGGGCTCAACTGTCAACAAAGTATTGAGAGAAAAAGCAGTCTTAGCTACCAGAGCCGACATCAACTTAGTTGTTGAGGCGGGAGACCAGGGTAAATCGGCCTGTTTCTGGTAGAGCAGCGTGCCAGAACTTAAAGCGTAAGCATAGGCTATTGGTGCCTGAATCTCTGGCTCAGCAATATTTTCCAATCGATCGGGATTAATGATGGGCACCGATATATCGGGGGGAACAGTTGTACCGACCACTTTTTGCACCGGGCCTAGATTATAAACCAGATAAATGCCGATGAGTGTAACAACCAAACTACCTAAATAGCTAAGCTGTAAACGGGATAAAGTCATTTGCTCATCTTATCTCAAAATTGAGGTTTTGTGGCTATGAGATGGGTTTAATACCAAGTTCTTTAAACTGTTCCGGAGAGATGGTCGCCGGAGCGTCCATAATGGCCGTCCGCCCACTAGAGGTCATCGGAAAAGCTATAACTTCTTTAAGTGAGGATTCCCCGGCCAACAACATGACTAATCTATCTAATCCCAAAGCAATACCTCCATGAGGAGGAGTGCCTATCTCAAAAGCCTCCATCATGTGGCCAACGCTGTCGGCAATCTGTTGATCGGTGTACCCCATGGTTTTGAAAGTGGCTGTTAAAACTTCTGGCTTATGAGCCCTGATACTGCCGCCGCCCACTTCAAATCCATTACAGACTAAATCATATTGAGTGGTTAAAATTTGATCAATATTTTTCAATGCTAAGTGATCTGACAAATATTGATCTTGTGGTTGACTGAACGGATTGTGGGTAAATGTCCAACCGCTTTTACTATCTCTCACCTCAGCGGCATCCTTAGTGTCAACTTTTTTGAAAAACGGAAAATCCACCACCCAAGCAAAAGCCAATTTACCTGCTTTTTTGTCCGCTTCAGACCGTAAATCAAATTTATCAGCCCCATACTTGGCCATAGCTTCCTTATAAGTGATAATAGGAAAATTATTGTCTTTGAGTAGCCCACCCACAGCCAGAATTGCTTCCTTGATCACAGTTTCAACTAACTGCATGACGTCAGCCCGCGTGACAAAACTCATTTCCAAATCCACCTGTGTAAACTCAAAGCCACGTTCCGCTCTTAAATCTTCATCCCTGATGCATCGAGCCATCTGATAATATCGCTCAAAACCTGCAGTCATCAAGAGTTGTTTGTACTGTTGAGGACTTTGAGGCAGAGCATAAAATTTTCCAGGCTGAAATCTGCTGGGAACCACAAAATCCCTGGCACCTTCTTTAGTAGATTTAGTTAACATGGGTGTCTCAATATCAACAAATTCTCTCTTGTCTAAACTGTAGCGAATTTCCCTGGTTAAATTGGACCTCAAACGAATGTTTTTTTGCATTCTGGCTCTTCTCAAGTCCAAATGACGATACTTTAACCGGCTCTCCTCATTAATTTCATAGCCATCCGTATTGATGGGAATGGGCAATTCCCGGGAAAAATTTAAAACCTGATATTTCTTGACTTCAATTTCAACAACTCCAGTGGGCAGATCCTTATTCACCAGCTTTTCCGGTCGTTTTTTAACCAAGCCCTCAATTTCTATAACCGATTCAGGAGTAACCTCACCAAGTTGACCAAAACCCACACATTGGACTAAACCGCTTTTATCTCTTAAATCAATAAATGTTAATTTTCCGTGATCGCGTTTAGTGGCCACCCAACCCTGTAGTTTAACCTCTTGACCCACCTGACCGGGACAAGTTGAAATCATAGTACGCTGCATAGTTTTCCTTCCCATATGTCAGATAAATTGTAACATGACTCAAGATGGTTGGTCTTGAGCAGACAAACAAAAGTGCCGGTATCTTAAAAGAAATTTATTAGAACGAATCTGGCAATAAACCCTCAATGGTGGCAATTACTTCATTGACTAATTTTTTATGTCTTCCTTCGTATTTTTTTGTGGCAAAACCTAGATCTTTACACCAGACCATAAAAACAACCTGACCAAAGGTGAACTGTTTGATGCCTTTTTTAGTTGAAGGAGCAAAGAGTTTTTTCTCATCAACTAAATAAGAAACTTCCCTAGCGTCCAGTATGCCCTGTCGAGCCAACTGAGCGTTATTATATGTCATAGTTCTCACCAAACCTTTTGCTTCAAGTCTGGAAATAACTGCTCGTATATCACTAGATAATTCTAGTTCTGCGTCTTTTTTAGCTTCGACTTGCTCAGTCTCTTCTTCGGTTATGAAAGGTTTCTGTTTACCCAAAACATTTATTTTTTTCCTTGGATAGACACTTGTCAATCCCTCAACTAAGCGTCCCTGATTGACAATGGTATATTCCAAAGCTTGCCAATTTTTTTCTGCCAGTAAAAGAGCTAAAAAGGAAAGGGCTGTGCCTCCTACCCCATCAATTGATAGAGAAATTCTACTCAAGCTAAGCATATTTTCAAACAAATTCCAGCATTTCTCATCACAACTATCTACAAGTGCCAGCAGATCATTGTCATCAAGAGCACTAATTACTGACACCACTCTATCTAATGTATAAACTCTAAATTGAAGTAATTGCTCATCAGACATGCTCACAGTCGGACTGCTGATTTGTGTTTTTATAATAGACTGCAGATCCTCCAGACTAATAAGTTCGGGAATCGTTTCTTGCCTCAACGTAGATAACTGTTTCAATAATGATTTAACCCACTCATATCTTTGAACCATAACCACAGCTACCGTCACAATTTCAGTTTGAGTTAAACCTCCTATCATCCTCTCCTTTGTTTCTTGAGGCTTGGTGGCCAACTCTGAACTTTGGGGTGGTTTAGGAGCAATTTCTACAGCAGAATCATCACCCATAGGCACTAGCGAGTAAAAGTTCATTCTCCTGCCTTGGTTTGACCTTCCCAACCGAACATTGATTCTCCAACCATAATGTTTTACGAGTCGACCCAAGCTGCTTATTCCATAACAAACTTTGTTCCACTCACCTTTATCCCGTGGATTTGCTGCCAACTGCTCCATGATTGCCGGCTGGGTTATTTCGGTTCCAGGACTAAGTGACAGCATCATTTCCAATATCTGGCGCTGTACCACGTTTTTTCCAGAACCATTTAACTGATCGATTTCCAGTAGTCCACGAAGGTCAGACCTGTTGGCAATGGGTTCTTTGCTTAAGTTCATTTCTTTTGATGAACGCTCAATTAATTTGAAAACCCCTGCTTCGCCCCTAAGTCTTTCGGCCGTAGTAAGCTCCACGACAATTGTCAAATTAACACCCATTTTTTGAAATCTAGCTATAATATTATTTTTGACAGTTGCCAAATTATCCCGATGTTTCTTTTCAATCTGACTTCCCGGTTCCAACCAAATTGTTCTGATCAAAACGTCCGAGGTAGCACTTGGCACTGTAGACAGGATATTGAGTAATTGACCCGTTTTGCCTTTAAATTCTATGCCTTGGTAAACAAAAGTATCACCCAATTGCTTAAGTTCATTAATGAGCCGTGCTTCATCCACTGAACCAACATGTTTGTCAACTACATCCTCAAAAGAACTTGAGGACTGTTTTTCAACCTCGGCCTCTGCCACTTGGGTTCGAACTAAACTATAAACTCCCTTTATTCCTCGCGCTCTATCTTGAGCGGACGATTTAACAAGGATTTCTAAATCCATCCCCAATCTTTTAAGTAAAGCATTTGTCCTAAATTTAAGCTCAGTTAGACTGCCTGCATGTTTTTTACCGGCTTGTTCTCCTGGTTCAAGCCAAAGAATTTTCACGATCAAATCTGATGTAATGCTCGGGCACGAGGCTAAAACATTCAATAGCTGACCAGATTTACCCACAATCTCTTGATCCTGATAAACAAACACATTACCAAGCTGTTTAAGTCTATCAACGAGTTGATCATCAGTTTCCTCATATTGACCTTCATCTGCCCAACCTGAGTGAGGTACTTCAATGTTTACCAGAGAGTCTGGAACAGGAGGTTCTTCATTTACTGGACTGGGTTGAATTTCAACCACACCGCCTTCGTCTGAGTCTGGCGTTCCTTTTTGCCCCAAAGTTGTGACTTGAGCCAGCAAATCAGGACTTAAAACTTTTGCGTATGACGGATCGATCTTAAGTAGTCCCTGCAAAACCTCAAGAGCCTTTTGTTGATCAAGCTGATTGCCAATGGCAGTGGTATTTAAAGTTAATCTAGATATAGCAAAGTCATTATTGCGCTTCTGTCTCTCAAATCTTAAAGATTGCTCAACAAAAGCCACTGCCTCACGAGCATTGCTGAACAGCCGCCTAACAACTGGCTGACGGCTTTGTATTTCCTCAATTAATCCTGTTCGCTGAACCAAAACTCTCTGCCAAGTTGTAAGCAAGAGTTCCATCTCTTGAGTAGAAACTTGCTCTCCCACTTCCCATCTGGACTTAAGATTCATAAATTCAAGTGCGGACAATTCTGGATTTTGAGTCATATATATTTTCTGTAAATATCTTATACAAATTATTATTCAGTCTAATAATTTAAGAAGGTGGGATTATATCAATCTACGTTTAATTATTCAAGTTCAAGCTGATGTGCCATTAGTTGCAAACTGGTCTTGCCATGCCAGGAGTTTAATTCAAGAGCACAAACAACGCTAATTTGTTTTTTAACCCTCAGTCTTTCTGCCTGGAAACCATTGCGCCACATTATCAACTGAATCGGTTGATTTGCCAGGCCAGTTAATGGGGAAATCTGGACCATAAGCTTCAGATGCTGACCATCCTGACCAATTTGTTTAACGTGGATTAAATTCAAGTCACTAATCAGAAATATTGGTTGAAAATTTCCTTGGCCGAAAGGTCTAAATCTCTCAATTAGCTCTGCAGTTTCCACGCTCAACAAGAAATGCGGAAGCTGGCAAGCCACCTGCAGACTAGACTCCAAAAGTTGGGTTTTTATTTTTACCAGAGCAAGCTTCTGAAGTTTTGTGGTAACTAATGCAATTTTATCCGCCCTCAAACTGAACCCCGCCGCTAAAGGATGACCGCCTAAACTAATTAGATCAGATTTAATTAACCGAAGTAATTGAGTGATGTGTACACCTGCAATTGACCTGGCTGAGGCCTTAGCCACCCCAGACCCATCGCCGTCCATTTTCGCTGAACCAATCACCACGGCAGGTTTGGCAAACTTTTCTACTATCCGACCCGCTATTAAACCTATCACACCATCATGAAAATCTAAGTGGTGAATAACAATTATGTGTTCCCGAGACTGCTTCTCTGCAATTTTGATAGCTATATCCATTAAATCTAATGTTAAATCTCGTCTATCCTGATTAACACTTTCCAATAACTTAGCCAACTCACCCGCTTGCTCTAAATTACCCGTGCACAGTAAACGTAAGGCATCCAAACCATGTGCCATTCTCCCCATGGCATTGATCCTGGGCGAAATTGCATAGCCAACCGTTCGTTCATCGATTTGGTTTGGTTTAATACCTGCCTGATCATATAATTTAATTAATCCAGGTCTTTGGGTTTGTCTCAAAGCCTCAAGGCCACTTTTTGCAAAGCTTCGATTGGCTCCTTGCAGGGGAACTTGATCAGCAATAGTCGCGATGCCGCACAAATCTAGTTGTTTAATAATTATCCCCAAATCCTCTTTGAGAAAAACAATCAACTCACGCATTAGTATCCAGGCAACTGTTGTCCCACAAAGAAAAGTCGTATGAACGACAGAGTTGGCCGCCGGTACTCGGGTTTTGCCATTCTTGTCGAGTTCCATTTGATGATGGTCGGTCAAAATCACATCAATCTGCTGTTTTTTAAGCCAGGCGATTTGCTCATGAGCCACAATACCATTATCAACAGTTAAGATTAGACTTGGATGGTGCAGTTCAATCACTTCTTCAAGGGCCTGTTGGCTTAAACCGTACCCATGTTTGTGACGGTCAGGTATAAAAGGCATGACCTTGAATTTTAATCGGTTAAGAATCTGCCAAACAACCGCCGTGGCAGAAATTCCATCAGCATCATAATCTCCATAAACAACAATTTGCTCTTCACTTTGCCTCGCCTGCAATAATCGCTTAATAGCTGTGTTAACGGATTTGGCAGATATCTTTACATCTTTGAGTGAAATATCAACTGGAGCAGGGGAGTCAAAAAATGTTTTTCTATGTTTGACATTCTCGGCTTCAAGCAAGATGTCTTCAAGTTCTGCCAGCGAAGAAGGGAGCTTGTCGGATGATAGTTTTATTTTCATAACTTCAATCTGTGCAATTTACTTAGCCTACCACAGCCAACCCGATAGTCTATAATTGATCCTTAGATGATACAAAAACCAACTATAACTATACCTCGTGAAGCAATATATATTTTAAGCCAACTCCAGTCGGCTGGTTTTGAGGCATATATTGTTGGGGGTGCAGTCCGTGACTTAATTCGCCTTTATCGACCCGATAATTTTAAATCAATCTCTCAAATTTCACCACTACTCTCGCCCTACTCTTTTGATTATGATTTCGCTACCCAGGCGAAACCAGAGGAGATGCTGCAACTTTTTACTGATAGTTTTTGCGAAAATGATTTTGGCACAGTTAGCATTACCTTAGAAAACTTGTGGGATCAAATGGGTGTCTCAAAAGCATACCGGCAAAATTTTGATTCTTTGATAAAAAGTTTAACCCCCCCTACTTCAACCAAAATTATTGATTTGGTTCACGCAAAGAAAGTTCACATTTCCCTAAAAAATGAATCAAAATCCCTTGAAACAAATCTGCAATCATCACCTCCACATCAAGCCAAGATTCCCAATTTTGAAATCACAACCTATAGATCAAAGGAGCTTTATGAAAATGGGCCTCGCAAACCATCATCACTCAGTTGGGGAAAATCTCTGCCGGAAGATTTAACACGTCGAGATTTTACTATCAACGCTTTAGCCCTAGCTATTTCACCACAAACTGTCAGAGATCTATGGCGAGTATTTCAAAATGAAGACTCACTATCTATTGCCCTTGAACCAGCTTTGTACGAATTAATTGATGAACATCATTCCTTAGCGGATTTAGCACGTGGGCAAATTAAAACAGTCGGAGATCCACATCAACGTTTCCAAGAAGATGCCCTGCGTATGCTTAGAGCAATTCGTTTAGCTGTGCAACTCGATTTTCAGATTGACAGTCAAACGCTGGAAGCTATCCAAACAAATGCCAAACTTCTTGAACAGATTAGCTGGGAAAGAATTCGCGATGAATTTCTTAAAATGCTCTCCAGCTATCAATCCAGACGAGCCATTGAATTGCTTGATGAAACAAACTTACTCAGTCACATCCTGCCAGAGCTGTTGGCTACAAAAGGAGTTAAACAAGGCGGTCATCACACCACAGATGTTTGGACCCACGCGCTGGATGCCGTACAGGCCTGTCCTTCACGCGACCCGATAGTTAAACTCGCCAGTTTGCTCCACGATATCGCCAAGCCTCAAACATCTGCAGAAAAATCTGGTCAGATTACAGCTTATAACCATGAAGTCATCGGATCTCGCGTGGCGAAACAGATTGCGCGCCGACTTAAACTTTCCAGCCACGATCAGCAAAGAATTTTCATTCTCACAAGATTTCATATGTTCCACTATCAGCCTCAAAATACTGATGCGTCGATCCGACGATTTATGAGACAAGTGGGACTGGAAAATATCGATGATATTCTTGACCTTAGAGAGGGTGACCGTTTAGGTTCAGGAGCTCGAAAAACCAGCTGGCGTCTTGAAGAAATGAAGCAACGCATGATCGAACAGCTTAATCAACCGTTGGATACCACAGATTTGGCAGTCAATGGCCACGATTTGATTCAAGAGCTTAAGCTCCAGCCAGGACCAAAAATTGGTCAAATCCTCCAAACCCTACTGGAAAAAGTTTTGGACGAGCCCGGTCTTAATCAAAAAGAAATCTTACTCAAACTCGCCCAGAAAGAAGCGGCATAGTCACTGAAAATTTTTTACCAAAGATGAACCCCAAATTACTTAAATCTTTTGTTCCACTCCACCAGTAAAGGGACGGCGGTAAAACTGCTTGAGTATGTACCAGTGATGGCTCCAATTAATAAAGCCGTTGAAAACCAGCGGATTGTATTCCCACCCAGCAAAACTAGGGCAGACAACATGACAATGATGGTGACTGAATTATTGATTGATCTTGATAAGGTTTCCAACACAGCTGTATTTGCCAAATTTTCAAATTCAACCCGAGGATATTTTCTTTTTAATTCACGAATTCTATCGTAAACCACAATCGTGTCATGCACCGAAAAGCTCAGGGTGGTTAACATGGCGGTCACAAACAAGATGTCAACCTCAACACCATAAAAGTGACCCAATAAACTAAAACTACCCAATAAAATTAAACTGTCATGAAACATTGCCAAGACGGCCGTCACTCCGAACTTAATATCTTTAAACTGTCGCCAGACATAAATAGCGATGATGATAGAAACCAGACCAACTGCCGTGAGTGTTTTTGATAACAGTTCCCGACTGATGCTGGGGCCAACTGATTCAAACCTTAATACCTCCACCTCCCCATACTGCGACTGTAGTTGGGCGATTAAGTTATTCTTTTGATTTTCATCAATCTCTTTGGCTTTGATCATAAATTGCCCTGATCCAGATTGTTGAACCGCATTTAAACCAAAATCAGAATCAACTAGTTCGGCTACTTGCCCATAGTTTAAAGATTGATTTTCCGGTAATCTCACCTCAATTAAAGATCCACCCACAAAATCAATTGCCGGCTTAAGGCCATACCGAAGGAGGGAAAAAATACCGGGAATCAAAAACACAAGCGAAATGACAAAATATAAATAGCGATATTTAATTATATTCATACTACTGATCCTTATTAATTCGATTTTTGTTTAGCCGAAAACCAATACCTTTTTCTCTCAAAAACAATCTTACTAACGTCCTGGTGATAACCACGCCCGTTAATAACCCAAGTACTACACCAATTAAAAGTGTAATCCCAAAACCCCTTACCAAACCGCTAGTATTTAAAAATGAAAAATTAAGTGGATTGATGAGAATTAAAGCCGTTAGGATAGTTGTCACGTTTGCGTCCTTAATGCTGTCCCAAGCTCGTCCAAAGCCAAGTTCCATGGCGATTCCCCAAGGTTTACCTGCTCTTTGTTCTTCTTTCATGCGTTCAAAAATTAAAATGTTGGCATCGACAGCCATACCAATTGATAAAATCAAACCTGCAATGCCGGGCAAAGTCAATGTCACGCCTAAAATTTTGTAAATTGCTACTGTAAAGACCGCATACATAAGCAGAGCCCAACTGGCCAAAATGCCCCTCATGCCATAAACCATAATCATAAACAAAACCACCAATCCTATTCCAATTAAGCCCGCCCTAATACTCAGCTGAACTGATTCATTCCCCAAACTTGCGCCAATTGTTCTCTGCTCCAAGACTTGAATGGGTACCGGTAGGGCTCCGGCATTGAGTTGAATACTCAGCTGTTTAACCTCTTCGAGAGTAAATTGACCCGTAATCACTGCTTGGCCTGTCAGGATGGGCTGCTTAATACTTGGCGCCATTAACAAAGACTGATCCAGAAAAATTCCCAGCATTTCGCCTTCATGTTGGGTCGTAATATCACCAAAAAGTTTAGCTCCCTCCTCATTAAACTGCAAGGAAACCTCGGGCTCGTTAGTTTGAGGATTCAAAGTCGGTTGAGCCCTTTTAAGCGAAGCTCCAGAAAGACCCGTATCTATTAGTTCCACGCTGTTTTGTTGAGCAGATTCAGTCGCGCCATTCTGATTTGTTGCCGCTTCCTCAGTCTGTGCCTTATTCTCGGCAGATATGGGCGAAATTAGTTTAAAATCAAGCTGAGCAGTTTGGCCAATCAATGATAACGCTTGAGTCGGATCTGTCACGCCAGCCAATTCAACCATTAATCGGTATTGACCATTGTTGCTACTGGCCTGAACAACTGGTTCAGAAATACCATATAAATCAACCCGTCTCAAGATGACTTCACGCACAGATTCCAAAGCATCAGCCCGATCAACCTCAGGAATCTGCGACATGTCTGCTTGTAACACAATCTGCATGCCACCCTGGATGTCCAAACCTTGTTTAAAATCAAACTGCTTGTGAACCGGTTTGCCCAAAATGTATAAATCAAGTACCGGAGAACTCAGGGTTATATCAATAGGTGTGCCAAATAAGTTAAATTTTAGTGGCAGCTTTTCCGGCAAGGCTATCCAGCATGACATCAAAAACAATATCATGATCACTAGAAATCTCTTGATGCTTGTCTTTTTCATGCAAAAAAATTGAGTTGATATTTTTTAAGCTCGATTTAGCAGCTGACGATCAACAAATTCTTCTTCACTGCCAATGACCATGACCCGACCACCATATAATACATCCATCACAAACGGATCGCGTCTGGTTTTACGAAATTCAAACTCTTGGCTCGAAAAAACAGCATAATTAATTTCTCGGCCTTTTTCGGTTTGAGTTTCTTTAATTAATTGCTCAAGTTCAGGTAAAACCACATCACCAATCACCAAAATATCAACCTCACCTTGAGTAAGTTGACCACCACTCACAAACCTTGAAGAAAACATCACAAACTGGAGCTGACCTAGCTTACGTCTAAACTTACGCAACTTTAGTCCCAGGCCTGTCGTTTTCACAACCATCTGTTGCAGTTCTTGAAAGAAAGGATAATTTTTGTTCAAATAGTAATAAACTCGATTTCCTCTTTGTTCACTTTTGATTAAACTAAATCCTACCATTCTTTCAAGTTCTCGCCGCACCGCATTAATCTCTTCTTTAATTTCACGAGTGATCTGCCTCACATAATACATAGTCTCCGTCTGAGAAAAGAAAAGATTTAAAATCTTAACTCTGACTCTCGAAATCATTAAGTCTTGCAGTGTGGTCATATCATCTCCATAGGCAGATTCAAAAATATCACTCTAGTATTCAACATCTGTATTGGTATCAAGCACACTAATCCAGATCATTCCTCGGGCAAATTCAATGTCTGAACCTTTAGCATCGCTAAATTTTAGTTCTGCCTCTCGATCGGTTTTCTGCCAGGTGGCTTTTTCTACACTCCCATTCTTAAATATAAGAGCGTTGCCTCGACCAGTAGTGGTGTACAACATGTGTTTTAACTCATCAATTGGACCTTTTTCGGCTGTCAATAAAATAACCACATTACTGGTATTAATCTGCTCACCAGTATTAAGATCAACATGTCCCTCCCCACCCTCAGATCGAAGATAACCATTGGAAGCAGAATCATACTGCCAAGAAACTGAGTATTGACTATAACCTTCCCAAAAATCATAGGCTATCTTAGTGACATCTCCTTGCGCAGGTGCTTGATCTTGAAAAGTCCAGCCCTTATATCCGTCATACCAATTTGCAGGTTCAATCACTGTCCGACCAATTTTGCGTTCCGGAGACATGTTTGTCCAGTCCCTGTCTGCAGCTACAGCCCACAATAATTCTGATGTCGTTTCCATTGTGTGTTCAGTAGCCAACTCCTTACCTTCACCCAGGCGGTTATGGTTGCGGACAAAAGTTGGATAACCAATCGAGAATTGATTCATATCATTTTCTAAATTCCATCCATACTTAGCCAGTTGCCCAAGTGCATCAGCGGGTCCAGACAAGTTGGCCCCTCCCACATGAACATACATAGGTTCATTAAAACCTGATGCCCAATCAATAAAATATGTCCTGGCAGAGCGAACTGGAGCGATTGTCGTATCTTGGCTTTGGACGGCACATAGAAAAATCGGCATAAAACGAGTCACTCCTCCTTCAGCCAAAGCTTCAAACACCACATCAGCCTTTCCCAACCCAGATTGGGGTCGAGCATCGATAGAGTTTTCAATCATGACCGCCAAAGGTCGACGTTTTGCCCAAGCCGCCTGCTCGGCCGCCGTATAATAAGCCCCATTTAATGGACAAGCCTGATCTTTGGGTGCATTAGGATCAATGTCAAGTAAATAACTCAAAGCTGTGCCTTGATCAGTTTGATCGTCTTGGTTAGAACCAGATGAAGTCGTAGTCGAATTTCCTCCAGAAAAAGAAAAAACAGAGAATGAAGCAAGTGAAGAAGCAATATAAATTATCAGGAGAGTCAATAAAAATTTTCTGGACATAATTCCTTTCGTTGTTGTAGACCAAGCTATTCTAACCCAAAAACAACTTGATTCCAAATAGAAGAATTAATATTATGATAGTAATACTTAGACTCTTCAACAGGTCTTTTTTTATAAATTGAGTATTAATTGACGAAAAGACCTTTTTTGTGACCGGCCGATTTGAGTAGGAGTTTATATTAGCTTCCACCAACTGAGTGGGGGCTATGGTCGACGGCACCTGAATACTACTAATCATTTTTTTCAAAGCAGCCCTTTTTTGTTGTTTGGTCCGGCGTTTTTTCATAACTTAATCTTCACTTAAGATGTAATAACGCTCCAGATGTCACGAGCGGTGATTAACACAATGAGAACCATTAAAATAATATATCCGCCGTAATTTAGATAGTGCTCTAACCATCTTGATCTGTATTTACCCACAATTTTTTCAATTACTACAAATAAGGCTCGACTCCCATCCAGTGGAGGAAAAGGTAAAACATTGACCGTGGCCAAATTTATCGATAACATACCGGCAAATGACAGAATACTTAAAAAACCTTGAGCAAAAAGACCACTTGTCTGGGCCTGGTGAACGATGCCTACTGGACCGGCTATATCATTTGGTACTTGACCGGTAGTGATGGAATTGGCAACCGTGTGTTTTAATGCCTGTAATATTAACCCCCCCAGAGCCAAAGCTTCCTTTGTACCATAAATTGAACTTTGGATAGGCATCTGCCAGCCCGGGTAAAAAACATAGATCACAGGATCAAAAGCTACTCCCAAGGAGCCTTGCCCAGCAGGAATTTCGTCTTCAAGTCTCAAATATGCCGGATATTCATGAGTCTCCGGAACACAGATTAAACCCTGACAAGATCCGGAAGTTACAACTGTGACCTCTTGGCCTCGATGCTGATTAATCACATTAATCACCAAATCAACTGTTTGGGTTTCAATCAATTCCCCATTAATTTTCAAGCCTAAAACATTCACATTTGTAGGTATTTGCGCCAAAGCTGCCGGAGAATCCGGCGCTACCTGGCTGATTCTGGCCTGATCAATCTCTTGAGGTATGCCCATCCGTCCGAATACTAGGGTAAAAGCCAGTACACCAAAGACGAAATTAGCCGCCACACCGGCCAAAATAACCGCCAATCTTTTACCGGTCGTGACACTATATAGTTCCCCCTTTACAGGCTCCATACCTGGTTTTGGTTCCTCCCCCTTCATTCTTACAAATCCACCAAAGGGAATCCAATTTAATGAAAAAACAGTCCCTTTCCACTTGAACAATTTAAGAGCCTGAGGCGGATAACCAAAACCAAATTCTTCGACCTCAATTCCGGACCATTTGGCCACCAAAAAATGACCAAATTCATGGATGAAAATCAACCACGACAAAACAATCAAAAAAATTATGATGGCCATGATCAAATCCTAAACTACTGGTTCTATATAGCTAATAATTCTTTTTCTTTAACTTCGGCCATTTGGTCAAGCTGCAAATTCACCCGCTTAAACTCCTCATCCAAACTTTCCATATCTGACTCTATATCATCTTCACTGACTCCGGCCTCCCCCTTGAGTGCTTCAATATCTTTTCTGATATCAGCCCGAATATTTCTCATCATCACCCTGCCTGTTTCAATTTTTTGATGCAGTTGTTTCACATATTCCTGACGTCTTTCCTCTGTGAGAGGGGCCACAACAATTCTAATTATATCTCCATCCACAACCGGATTAAGATTTAAATTGGCACTGGCAATAGCCTTCTCAATGCTCGGTAACAAAGACTTGTCCCACGGGCTGACAATTAATAAGCCCGGATCTGGAGCCGAAAGACTGGCCAGTTCATTTAATTTCATTTTAGTACCGTAAGCCTCCACAATGACACTGTCCAACATGGAGGTTGAAGAGCGACCGGTTCGAAGCTGACCAATATCTTGTCTAACATGAGCCAGAGTCTTCTCTGCCTTGGATTGAAAGTCACTGAGTTTTTCTGACATGATAAGAATTGTATCAGAAAAATGGGTTTTCTAGAATCAGGTATACTGCAAACAACATCATGTATAAAACATTAATCACTTTTTGGCAGATTTTGACGGACTCCAAGGCAGTCAGAGTACAAATTAATCTGCCTATTTTGACTAATTTGCTTTATGCATTAAAAATGTTGATTGGATTTGGTTTGATTGTTGGCACCTATCATGCTCTAACTACAGTCCCCTATTTTATAAGGCAATCTCAGGAACTGTTTATATATGTTGAGCAAAATTTACCACAGGATATGATGTTGAACTGGAGTGGACAAGAGCTAACTATCAAACCTATAAAATTCTCAATCCAAAATCATTCACCAATTTTTCTTGATAATTCAAGTAAATATTTACTAGTTTTTATCGATGGCAAATTTGATGATGCAAACATTGCTTCCCAAATGCCGGGATCAAGCATTGTCACCATCACTTCAGACAAAATTTTCTACACACAACAGGCGCATCTGTTATCCAACACCCTTACTCAGCTGCTACCTAGCACGCCCGGACAATTATCGGCACCTGATGCTAACTTGGTTTTCACATCCACCTTGGACACTTTACTGGCTGCCAAAATTTTCATCCAAATAGCGACTCCGCTGTTTGTCATCATTGGTTTTATGATCAATGACCTTTGGCTGGTTTTTATAAACAGCTGTTTAGTAATCTTGTTTATTAGACTATATAAAATCCAATTCTCAACTCAAGTGCTCGTTAACCTGGTTATTCTGCTAACTATTCCGGCCCTGCTTTTAAGCCAAATTAGTCAAATACTTTATCCAGCTTCAAATTGGCCATTATTTGACCTTTGGTTCTGGCCCAGCTTGTTGGTGCTCATCTATAAACTAAAATTTGCAGATAAAAAAATTACCTAGGTTCAGGCACCCTAATGTCAGCTTCCACCGACGGAAAAACTAAACTCCGGCTTGGTTTTTCATACTGATTAACTTCATCAACCAATACATCAATTTGTTCTCTAAGTCCCAAATCAGGTTCCACAACTACCGGAGTCGGTGTGGGACTTGGAGCTTGGGTTATCTGGGGTGTGGAACTGAGACTCATCCCGAATAAAACTATTATCCCAACAATAATTAACCCACTACCTACAGCAGCCAGTATGAAATACAGGCGTTTTTTCTTGAGGGCTGCTTGTTTATCCAGCTGATCAGGCTCCACCTTCTTCTCTTCCTCAGGCATTTTAGCCTGACCGTCTAAAATTGGCTCTTCAATGCTAAATTGTGTTTGACTTAAATAGTCTTTTGGCATGTTATTTCCTCAAATTACCGATGCTAATTCTTGTAGATATCCCAAAACTCGTATTAGGTCAGTCCGAGTTTCAACTAAAAGTGTGGCACCTTGTTCATAAATACCCTGCCCACCTTTATTTTCATCTGCAACCAGCTGTTGTTGAAATTCAATTTGGGTAGAAAGCTGAGCAAAAACCCTTTCTATATCCAAATAAGCTCGATCTCTCTGAGCCAATTTAGCTGGGCTAAGCGGCAAATCAGCTTGCTTGCGCTGAAGTTGCTGGTAAAGGTCAACTGCTGTCAATCTATAAGAATTCATCTGCGATAAATCTAAATTGTATAGAACTCGATAAACCAAACTGGTCGAAACTTTAAACAGCTGATCAAACTCATCTGCGGCTAAGTTAAGGGAGGCTCTGTCCTCAATATTTGAAACAGCCAAGCGATGAGTTTGGTACGCCTGAATGTGTTCGATGATGTCTGCAGAAGTCTTTTCTTTATCTCCAGGCTCCATACCATCTGCCATCACCAAATAATCGTGAAGTAAATTAAAATAAGTGATCAAAACGTCAGCCCGCTCGATCATGGCAGTTCGCGCAAATTGAGTAGTTGCCTCTACACTTGATAAAGTCCCCAACTGGGTTTGCTGAGTTTTGGCTAACTGATAATCTTTTTCGGCAAGTTTATACGATTCAATCTGTTGAGTATATAAATCTTGCAAAGCCTGAGCATGGCTCTTCAGCTCATCTGCCGAAATGCGTTTGGTTTCAGACAAAGTTAGCGGTTGAGCCAAAGGGTTATCTTCTGCCAAGACTGGTCCCCGACTCACAACTGTCAACACAACACTCACGAAGATAATTTTCTGCCAGTTTAATCTCACTAACTTTTTAAACATAAATTTAATTTAAAAAACTTACTAATTTTTTTGGCCTCCCAGACGCTGATCTCGAACAAAAGTAATTGCTTCAAAAAGAGATTCAAAAGTTCCCGTGTCAAGCCACCTGCCATCAACAAAGGCAACATCCAAACTACCCTCCTTTAAATATAAGTTGTTTAAATCTGTAATTTCAAGTTCACCTCTAGCTGAGGGTTGGATAGTTTTAACCTTTTCTACAACCGTGTTGTCGTAAATATAAAGGCCTGTCACAGCGTAATCTGATTTTGGCTCTTTGGGTTTTTCTTCAATTGAGATGACTTTTCTTTCCAAATCAAACTCCGCCACTCCAAACCTGGCCGGATCAGAGACCTGCTTAATAAAAATTCGACCTCCAGATTTGAAAGTTTGTATGGCTTGAGAGAAATCATCTTCAAAAACATTGTCTCCCAAAATAAGTGTTACATTGTCATGACCAATAAAGTTTCTGCCAATTACAAAAGCCTGCGGTAAGCCATTCGGCTCATCCTGAACCTCATAACTAAATTTGCACCCCAACTCCTGACCACTACCTAGAAGCTTCAAAAAGTCACCCGCGTGGTCTGGGGCAACAATAATTAGAATATCTTTAATGCCCGCTTTAAGTAGAGTCTGGATAGGATAGTAAATCATAGGCTGATCATAAATAGGCAGCAACTGTTTACTTGTAACTTTGGTTAAAGGTCTTAACCGCGTACCATTCCCTCCAGCCAAAACTATACCTTTCATGTTTACCTTTCTGATTAGACTGAAAAAACAATCTAATTTATAGCCTTCTCATTGTAACAAATTATTCATATGACATTTGTTAAGAAAATACTAAATAGTTAACAAAAGTAGACTGGCGCTGGCCAAAACACCCACTACTATATACTCCAAAATCAGTAAATTAGTTACCCGACGGCTTGAAATGTGAGTCACTAAACCCCAAAGAATATAGAAAACTCCTAAAGATATCATAATGTATCTTTGAATAACCAAGCGCTGACCGGCCCAAATAAACAGCCAGACAAAAGTCAATAACCCCAAGAGCAAAACAGTATATGTCAGTTTGTGACTGATTAATTCTCGCCAGGCTCGATGATGAAAATGAGTTTGAGTCATATGTATCCTATATAATTTGACCGGCTTTATAAAGCAAGATAATTGTTAAAACCGCTCCCAACAAGGCTAAATGGGCTAAATTTTTACCCACAGTTCTCACAGATTGTCGATGGCCAATAGCATACCAATCATAAATTAGGGCAATCATTAAAAGAATGACTAAACTTAAAATAAATGATTTTGAAATATCGAGCGGTTGATATTGAAAAGTTGCCGGTGATACTTTTCCGGCTGGAACCACCACTTCTGCCAGAACACTTGGCTGACTTTCAGCTTGAGCTGGCGTTGGAAGAACTTGACCCTGTAAATTAACGGCCACAGCCTCCTGAGGAATATCGGCGGCGGCCACAGCCGGACTCCCAAACATTTGCACGACCAATGTTGTTTCAATACCTTGAAGCGTACCATTCATGACTGCTACCCCAATTTCTTTATACTGGTTGTGCATAATGTTCGCCCGATGAGTTGGTGAGTTCATCCAAGCCTGCATCATATCTCCAGTTGTAGCAAAATCTCTGGCCAAATTTTCGCCTGCGGAGCGATAAGCATAACCTACGGTTTTAATAAAATCCCAGGGTTCAACTCCTGTTGGCGAAGTATGAGACCAATACTGATGGGCGAACATGTCTTTGGCCTTACTTTCGGCAGCTTGTGATAACTTTGAATTTAATGTTAAGGCCGACAACCCTTGTTCAGCCCTGGCATCATTGGTTTGATTAACAATTTGATTTAAAGTGATGTTCGATGCATAACCCAATATCCGCGCATCAGGATTAAACCAAATTTTACCAAGTTTAAGTTCAATGACTCGAAATCCACCCACCGCCAAGATAATCAATAAGGTTAAAATAATTAACGACCTTGGATGCAAAATACTTGGTCGATGACGATTTGAGCGACGCGGATGAAATAGATGAGCTAGTGATTCCGCTAAATTTAATTTCTGTAATTTCATTGAGACCCCATTATGACCTAATTGCATAAGGTTTGACAAGTTTGCTTTTTGAGATGAGCCCCTCGAATTATGGCGATTGCGTTCTCCACTTTGATTCTGATAAAATATCCAAATATGACAAATAATATTTCATCGCCAGATAGTACTAATCAAATAAAAACCGCCATTGACTATCCGATTAAAACTCATTTCCAAGAATCCTGGAGTCGTTTTATTAAGGGTTTGTTACCGGCATTCCTTGTGACCTTGGTTATAGGAGTGGTAGTTGTTATATTAATTGCGATTACAGGTTTTCTGGGAGTTGGTTTAGTTTCTAGTAATAACGCAGTTATTACGGCCGTAAAAGATTTTAGTGTTTCAGGACCAGCCGCTCTCTTGGACATCCCTGGAAGTTTTTGGTTGTCAATTGGCGGACTGTTTCTGGTTTATGTGATAGTTGTCAGCCTATTGGGCCTTGTTAGCCAGACTGCCCTCGTTTTAGTTCTGGCCAACAAAACAGACGAGAGACCTGGTGTAATGACTGTCCTTAAACAAGCTTTACCTTTTGTTCCCGCCGTCTTTGTTTTAGGATTTGTTAGTTCACTGCTTGTTCTGGGTGGAACTTGGCTTTTAGTAATTCCAGGCATTTTTATCAGTTTAATGGTTGGCTTCTCCATGTTTGAAATTGTTTTAGACAAAAAAGGACCCATTGCTTCCCTCAAGAGTAGCACAGCCTTGATTTCCGAACATTTTGGATTTTTTATAACTCATTTATTAGCGTTTATAGGTGTTTACCTGGTCATATACATTTTTATACCTCTCATACTTAAAGAGATAAGCAGCACTTTAGAGAGTGTCTATTCGCTTGTTTCATCACTGCTTTCTATGGGCTGGAGCTGGTTTTCGATTGCATATATGCTTGACCTTTACTTAAAAATTAAACAATCTTCGACTCATCAAAAAACAGGCAATATTGCCTGGATGGTCGTGGTTTCAATCATAGGTTGGTTAATTTTTGGTTTGAGTATCAAAGTCTTGATCAATTTCGCCAATTCCGGAGCTCTGAATGACTTAACAAATGTCAGCCCAGAACTCACGGCCCCCAGTCAAATTGAACAAAAATTAACGCCCGAAGAATTGGATCAAATGCAAACATATTTTAATGATATGGGTATGGATCCAACTCAATTAGATCAGGCCACTCTTGATCAGCTTCAACAAATGGGCGTGGATGTAAATCAATTAAACGGTCAGCGCTAAAAACACTACCCGCTTAGTTGAATTAGATACCGTTACTCAATCGTAAAATCTAAAGTTTGCCATCTTTGGTTTAAAGCTGCGTCGCGGATTTCCAATTTGAATTGATATTCGCCCTTAGGTAACCACTCCAGTACCAAATGATCCTTTATGCCTGGTGGTTTAGGCGCTGGCAGGTTATGAGGTAACCGAAAGTTGACGTACTGGTCAAAAATATCTGCTGTGGGAGAGATTAAATTAAATAACTCAAATTGACAATCAAACAGGTTCGTCTCGGTTTCACCCGCTGTTTTCCAACTCACAACAGTCTCTGGTTCTGAGAGATGCTCTGTCTGTAGCTCAAGCGCAGAAGCAGGAGGTACGACGTCAATTACCACCGAAGAATCAAAAACCTGACTGGTATTACCAGCAGGATCAACTGCCCAAACTTGAAAATGTTTTATTTGGCTTAGCTCCTGGGCTGACAAAGTCATGGAACCCTCTGCGGTTAAATGACGGACCTCATTTTGTTCATCAATCAATCCTACATGAATTTGAGCATCGGATTCGGTACTTACTTTAACCAAGTCGGATTGATTCAATACCACGGTTTGAGTGGTCACATTTTGCACTTCAAGCTGAGTCGGATACTGGTTATCTCCAGAATTGTTAACTACAAAGTTGATAGTTAGATTTTCGTTTTCGTTTATTTTATCTGGTATGGGCAAGTAGATTTTCCGCCAATCACTTTCAATCGGCTGACCAGGACTGTCTATTAAATATGGCTCTAACCAATCCTGAAAAACAATCCTCTGATCAAAACTAACCCAGAAAGCCGGTTCATCAAAACCCAGCGCCGTTTCTTGAGACTTAAGTCTGTATGCAAAACTGATATATGGAGGAAGTGATAAATTTGCTAGCTCAAATGTCTGAGTTTCACCCTCTTTCAATTCAAACTCTGGTTGGGTAATTAATTCCCTGATGGTCTTTGAGTTGTTATCCCTCACTAAATTTACCTCTACTCCTGGAGCTTGCCAGTCACCAGTTGAAACAGGGACATCAATCTGATGACTGGCAATAAAATAAGCCTGAGCGGGACCACAACTTAAACTTATGAAACCAATCAGTGACAATAATAATAGGACTGCCTTAATTGGTTTTTGCATTTATCTTTCCTTCCAAACCGAGTTTGCTTCCATTTCTTATTAATAGCTGCTGGGCCAATTAGCCTCGGAGTTGGTTTGCTTGGCTGCCAAATGGACACTTAATCCGTAGTTTTGGTTTTGATAATCATCAAGCACCTGACTATCCAAAATAAACTTTAATCTCATGGGTATTATTTCTCCTGCCGCTAAATTCATCAGGTCGTTTTCTTGACCTGTGGCACTTAGAAAAAACTCACTGCCGGGATCAGCTAGGTCGCTGGCCAAACTTAACCAAGAGCCATCAATTTGAGCCGACACGTCAATCATCTTTAAATCTGCTCCCAGCAAATTCTGATCTTCCCAGTTGCCTTCAATTTTTCCCTTTAGAGCCACGGGTGTTGACCCCGTGTTGGAAACTGTCCAAGTAATTTCCTGTTCTTGGCCTGGTAGAAGGTTGTCAAATCGAATCGGGTTTGTTTCACCAATTTCAATGGCCAAACTTCCAGTACTAACTACAATTTGTTGAGTGCTGGCTTGGTGAGTAAAATATGCGGTGACTCCACCTGCCACAATCAATCCCAAACTTAAGACAATGCTCATAATGTGACTCAGTTTTTTTTTCACAATAATCCTCTCTGGTATTTTGGTACTTGGAATGGGAGTTTAACAGTTAATCCTTACAAATAGATGACATTCAGCTACGGTATCAGTCCGAGTTGGATCAATGTCTATGCCGTACCCACAGGAATATATCTATCCGGTAATCAGCGCTTACCATTTTCCAAAAGAAATTACCCTCCTCAAGATCTAGGGACAAAGCAGAGACGTATCCCCATGATAGGCTAAAGGCAAATTTACTAAGCTGCAGACTTTGAAATTCTGGGTAGAATTTGAATTATTAGCGGTGAATCCTGACCAATTTTTCAAAGCTACCCCAAAATCTCCCAGTAAAGAACTACTGCCGGCATCTTTAACAACTTGGTAATTATTTCCTAAAGTTGCAAGTTGAGCTAATTCGGCCTCAGCATCTTGTTTACTACCCACCTGATCAATTAAATTTAATTCCTTAGCTTGTTGCTCGTCATAGACCAAAGCTCGAACTTGATTTCTAATAAATTCTGATTCAAGCTTGCGACCTTGAGCCACATCGTCCACAAAATAACTATACGAATTATTGACTCCAGTTTGTAAAACCGCTACTTCAGATTCAGTCAAACGACGATATGGATTGCCCAAATCTTTGGACTGTCCAGCTGTGATATAGGTAGATTCAATACCTCCTTGAGTCACAATGCCCCCCAAAAATGCCCCGCCATCTTCACTCAAAACCTGATCGTAGTATTTGAAAGGTCCGGCAATCACACCAATACTGCCCAAAGTTGTGCCGGCATCAGCCATAATCCAATCAGCAGCGCTAGCTACCCAATAACCACCTGAAGCCGCGACCGAGCCAACATAGGCGAGCACTGGTTGGGAGGTAGTTTCTTGATATTCACGGATACCATCCACGATCGCCTTGCTACCGAACACAGTGCCTCCGGGTGATTGAATATTGAGAATCACACCCTTAATCTGTTCCATTTGACTGGCTTGTCTCAATTGCTCTTTAACTTCATAGCCATAGGTTAAGTCATAACCACCCAGGGCTTGCAGAAAATCACCCTCCTGGCGTTCCCCCAAAATAAGTCCGGAAACCGGAATTTCCAGAAGTTGATTTTGACTGTCTTGATTGCCCGATACAAATTGCGGCATTAATACACCTGGACCCATTTGTGCCTGCCAATCAACCTTATGAACAGCTACTGCCACCAAAACAATAATTAAAATTACAAACGTACCCACTAGACCAACAATCGCAGCGATACTACCCACCAAGGCCTTGATGATAATCTGAAAAAAACTTTTTGACATAGAGGCAGTTTATCACAATTCAACTGACCTTTTTCATGCTCTTAATTATCAGTCGATTGCCTGCTTTTTACAAACCAATAAGCCATGAGTACCAAAAATAGAGGTATCAACAAGCCAATTAAAGCAAATTGCCAAGGCGAATCCAGAGGACTTAGACTTGATTTGATGCTTTCTGGAGCTAAACCAGTCCCCAAAACCCGTTCATTACCATTATCCGAAAGCACAGACATGGTTTCGATTTCCGCACCAGACTCGCCTACTAATTTCAAATCCAAAGGTTCGGCCACCAACTCAACCTCCAACTGCCAAAGGTGATTCTGCCAGCTGTTATCTGCTCTGGCATCAAGCCTAACTTGAAGGTTTACATCAACAACAGTATTAAACTGAAGTTGTTCAGTCTCAAACCAAGTTTCAAAATCAATATCTTCTCCGTTCACTGCCAACTGCAATGGCTGATCAGCCCATTTTTGGCTGGATTTATCAGTCACCTTAATAAAGAGTCTAGTCGTTTGATCTGATTCATTACTTACCTGCCAAGTTTCTAAAACAGATTCCCCCGGCACTAATGATAAATTGATGTCTGAGCGAATGCTCTGGCTAGTCCAACAAGTTTTATCTTGACACTCAACACTTACTAGCTGACTGGCAAAAACCTGACTCGCAAAAGATAAAGAAAGCAGAAATACTCCACTCAAAAAAATCGCTTGGCGCATATCGCGTCAGATACTACAGGGTAAATCTTACAAGAAGCTTACACCGGACCAATAATTGACTAGGATCAATCTTAGGCTACTTTGCAGACAATTGTCTGGCAAACATACTAAATGAATAAAAATTTAAAAAAGCTATTTTCTAGCAAAAGCAAGTTTATAAATAGCGTAAATCATCGGTAAAGAAATTACCCATGTGAATACTGTTTCCGCTGGACTTGGGCTTAATTTAGATTGAATAAATGAAAGATACGTATTAATAAACTCTTTAGGTAAAATGTATATCTCCAGTATTGCTTCAACAAAAAAAATAATCACAATCCAAAAAATTATTTTCCAGATCTGTGGTGTAAAAATCTTTTTATGATAAGCAAAAACATAAAGCCCAATCATTAATATGATGTTGAGAATTAATCCAAGAACATCAGCAAACACAAGAGGTGTTTGGTTTGCAATAGAAATCATACCAATTAAGGTTAAAACAACAATAACCCAAAAAAATATTTTCCAAAACATATATTAGGATTGTATAACAATAACCAAGCAAAATAAATGGGTTTGACCTCAAACCTGTATTTGAGGTGAATGATTAAATAAATGCTTTTACCAACACCACCAGAGAAAACAGTGTTGAGTTTTTGGAGTCGACTCCGACGTTGGTTCTTGATTTGTATGTGAACTCTCCGGAGTTGGGGTCGGGGCATCAGTTGGAGACAAAATAGAGCTGGGCGAAGCGTTCTTTCGAACTTTTACTAGAGCCAAACTGCTAGCATTTGTTGTAATAGAATCCGGGTAGTAGGTGCCAGTCTGAGTCCCCGAAGTGGTTTGGGCAATCAAAACTTTGCTCCAATCTCCCGGCATACAGCCGTGACCTCCCCTGACTTGAAAATAGTAGGTAGTTTTGGGCACTAAAGAACTAACTGTATAAGAGAGAACTCCACTGGAATAACCCTGATTATATTCCGCGCCGTACTCTAATTGATTAGCGTCTGTCCCATACGCAATGTAGTATTTGTCAACGGGATTACCCGCCGGCGCAAAATAAAGAGTGGCTTGATCTTGAGTAGTCACAATTTGAAAAAGATCTGGACTGGACGATGGAGCTGTGTCAGCGCAAGTTGGAGCCGTAGGAGTTGAGGTCGAGGGAGTACTATTAGTATTACTGCTTTCACTATTAGTGCTACTTTCCGGACCAAAAATCATAAAGCTTGAAAATGCTGTAGTTGAGCAAGATACAGTTTTATCTGTAGTGTCAACGCTGCAATCTGTGAGGGCAGACCAAACAGAACCATTCCACCTGTAAATAACTAGGTCTCCTTCTTTGAGTCCAGTAATATCACTTGGCGCGTAGTTAATGGTGATCGTGATGGGTTGATTAAAGGAGGTAATAGCGCCACTTGCAGTTAAAGCCTGAATAAAATAAACAAGACCACCGGGTAGATAACCAGTGGCTGGATTGCCAGTTGAATTAATGAAACTGGTTTTATTTAATTGTTTTATCTCAAAAACAGCGTCACTGTCCGCAAAGGATCCGGGAATAAATAAAGTTATGCCACTACCGTTGTGATCTAAGTTAATTATGTCTCCGCTGGCAGAAGTCACCAACGACTCAAAATGGGCAATGATTTCTGAATTTCCAGTACAACCTGTGGTTGTAAATGTCGAATCATCACCCAAAACCTCATTACTTTCAATATCCACTGACTTAACTTGGTAGTGATAAGTGGTACAAGCCAGCAAGGGAGAAAGTGTCACTTGGTGGGAACTCGCAACCATGGGCGACGTATCAGTTAGATCGGTTGTAGTTCCATAGCTGTCAGTCAAACCATAATCCACTTGTGAAGAAGAAAGAACTTCGGAATCCCAAGAAATGACGGCTGAAGTAGTTGAGGGAGTAGCCGTAATAGAGGAAAGCGCAAACACACCTGCGGGATTAGGCGTAGGCGTAGGTGTGGGTTCTCCTGATCCAACCGTAACTGTCATTTGTGTGGTTGTTGTTTGGTACCAATCACTTACCTCAAGTTTCAAATCATAATCCCCATCTGTGTCTCCCGTACTCCAATTGGCAATCGTATCGCTATCAACTCCAGTTCGGCTATATCCACTAATAAACTGCCAGTTTGAGCTTGAATGCCGTTTATAGAATAAGTTGTAATACGTAAAGTTCGCATCATTAGCTGTGCCGGTTATAGCCACCGTTCCCTTCTCAATTGTTTCACCATCGACCGGTGAAGAAAAACTTGCCGTAGGAGGGGTGTCGTCAGCCAGAGGTTCACTGACAGCCAACGCCGCATGTAAATTAGGCACACCCCAACCACGCCCAGTTTCATGCCAGCCCGGACTACCAAAATGAGTCGCGGTTGAAGCAAGTAACCAATAAATTTGGTCAAGTCTCCATGTCGGTTTAGCACTAATTAGTAAAGCAGCGGCTCCAGCAATCTGGGGGGCAGCAAATGACGTACCAGATCCATATTTATAGTTCACACCATAATCCAAGAGCCAAGTATAGGCCCAGCTGTCTGTGCGATTTGCTTGATAAAATCCCCGATGCCAAGAAAAAGAATAGACCAAAGGATTGTCGGCCACTAAACCCAGTTCATGAACTGCTCCAAGATATTCGCTCGATCCAAACTCTTCATTTTGCCAAGTACTACCGTCGTGCCAAATATAATAGAGCCTGGAAGTACTGGCGGCCGTTGTGATAACCGTGCTGCCATCTGTTTTAATCGCTATTTGATTATCATAGTAACCAACATTACCCGATGCCAAGACTGTTTGGGTTGTCCATTCAGCTCCATCATAAACTGCCAACTTGGTGTCCCAGCTATCTAAGTTTGTATAAACAATTCTGGGTAAGTGATTATCATCAAAAACTATGTCCAGATATGCCCCAACATTGCCAGTACTATCCGGATAAGTGGCCGTCCAAATGCCGTCCGTTTTGGTGGCATATCCTAAATCTCCGGTACTTTTTTGATAAAAAGCCAACTGGGTATCGCCCAGTGGACCAAATCCCAAACCTACTCTTGATTTTGATAAATCGAAACTACCAATACTTACTACATCCTCAATTGTCCAACTACCATTATATGTTGCCAATTCCAACATGTTGCCAGTTCGATTAATAAAGGCAATCACCGGCATATCACTGCCGTTAATCTTAATTTGGGTGAAGTATCCTTGATCGTCACTATCAGTTAGAGCTGTTTCTTGCCAACTGCCGTCAATCTGAGTGAAATAAATAAGCTCGCGATCATCCCAATCATATGCGCTCACATGAGGTCTGTTGGCGCTATCAAAAACCAAAGAAGGATACAGCCCCATATATTTACCTTCACTAACTGTTTCCCAAGCCCAAGCACCAAGACTATAGACACCAAAAACTAACTTATCTCTTTCATAATCGTAATAAACCAAAGCCGGGTTGCCATTGCCGTCGATCTGATAACTCACTTTCGGATAGGGAGACATGGGTATGGAACTCGGACTTTGATCATAATCACTCGTAGTTGAATAAATGGCGTACCCCGGGGCAGCAAAATCAAGCCTGTTACCCCAGTCAGACCAACTGGCTTTAGTGTTATTTACTAAGACTCCTCCTACCAGCCAGGTTCTTTCCGAGCGGGTGTTGCTGTATATGATCTCGTCATTACCATTGCCTGCAGAAAAAACCACGGCCGTCCCATTGGCCCAAGCATAGTCAATGGCCGTTTTATCTCCTATGCCCTGACCGGAATAAGAAATATTCACCACATCAGCCCCATTGTTTGTAGCATAGATAACCGCCTGAGAATAATCGCCGTCGAGCATCATCAGACGAACTTTCCAGTTAATACCCGTCATACCAAAGGAGTTGTTTCCAAGCGCTCCAATTATGCCGGCAGCCATAGTGTCATGTCCCCCAACTGCAGTGCCATCATCCCAAAGATTGTTAGAATCTGTCTGAAAATCCCAACCAATAAAATCATCTGTGTAGCCATTATTGTCATTATCTATGCCGTCAAGAAATAGGTTGTCATCACTTGCAATAAAGACATCTTTTAAATTAATTCTGCCATCACTATTCCAATCAGCCAAAGGCTGAACTGACCAACTTTTTAATTCGCTGGCCGTAATCACTCCATCTGAATTATCGTCCAAGCCGGGAAACGTTTCGTCAGGAAATTCGCCCGGATTTAACCAAGTATTTTCTTCAATTTCGGGGTGGGTATAATCAAATCCACTCCATCCATACACCGCCACCGTAACCGTATCGGAACCCGTGTTAGCATCCCAACCCGAGTCACTATTGCCATCATCAGTGGGATTTAAACCCATATTTTGTAAATGATAACTTGTCCCAGGATTGAGAGAGATACCTTCCAGAACCGCGCGCGAATTGCTGTAAATCGGATCATCGGGCAAAGACAAAGGTATTTCGGGTAATAATTGCGGGTCTTTTTGAATAAAAGCATATTCTATCTGACTGTTATTTTGCAGCCTTTCCAGCACCTTCTCCGCTCTAGACTGTCCAACTTGGACTTCTTTAACTAAACTCAAATCTGGAACCACCGCATCTTGAGCAACTCTCTGGGCCCGCTGAGGATATTTTTTTAAATTCTCTTCAATTTGAGCCGCAGTGTCTTTTTGAAGATCGTATTTATTTTCCACAACCTCACTATTATCCAAATCAACCGCCTCAACCTGTTTATCTAAACTTTCTGTAGTACTAACCCGATCTTCTCTGTATTTATATACAATTGTGACATTATTTTCTCTACCAGAAAAATTGTCTTTAGCCAATATGCGGCTGTGCATCCCAACTTTAAAAAGGCTCAAGCCTAGTATTAAAAATACTATAATAATAGTAATTAAACGCCAAATTTGTAACTTAATTGGTAAGGCATTAAATATCATATTATATTAACCATTTGATGAACTGTCATCTGTCGAGTAGATTATACCAAAAAATAAGTTATATAACCCCACAATTAACCAAACAACTTGTCGTCTCGACATTAAGTATGAAATTTAGTTCTTGAAATTAGGTGTGTAAAATTAGGTGATTGGCTATTTACCTGTCAAAAAAACTGCTATATTTACTTAGAGAAGTATTAGTAAAGTGGTTTGCTAATCAAATAGCAAAGGAAGTTGTATGCCAAAATTTTTGACCGACCCCGCCGCCCAAAAGTTCATTGACCAAATAGGTCAGCCATTTAAGAATGTTCCTCATTTGCCAAAAGACATTGTTGATTTCTTGGTCGTTATCACACCCTGGTTAGCTTTGATCGGAGGTGTTTCAAGCATATTGGGAGCAATAAGTACAGCCAGTAGCGGATCGGCATTAAATCGTATGGGAGCGATAGTCGGAGTTCATACCGGTTTCTCCGGATACATGTTGGTAACCGCCATCTTTGCCCTAATTATTGCCGCTTTACTGCTGATGGCTTTTTCTTTACTAAAGAAAAAAGCCAAAACCGGCTGGACATATCTTTTCTGGACCAATGTTGTCGGTATAATACAAAGTATTGTTTATTTAATCCTCTGGCAAAGCGGTATAGTTAGCATGATCTTGGGAGCGATTATCGGTTTCTACATTTTGTTTGAAATCAGACCGCAATACAAAAACTAAATTGAGTCACTCAGTTTGGAGTGTCTTTTCCAGATCTGCATGACTCATACCTGGTTTAATTAAGTCGGAATAAAGTAATTTAATCACTCCTTCATCTATTTTTGTGTAGTAAAAAAATGGCTCATCGTCTTTAATAAAAAAAATACTATCCTGGTATCTTTCAGAATCATTGCCCAATCCCATGGCTTGGGTTAATTCCTCTCTCATAATATGACATCTCATTTGGTCGTTAATGTTTTGACTACTGTCTACCAAAACGATTGCTTCTTGAATTACGTCCAGGTTATCCCAAGTAAAAGTAAAAAATCCATGATATCCTTCAGGTGAGAGCGGCTGGATCCCAGAAAAGTTAGCTTCATCCGTTAAATAAAATCTGACATCTTCACCACTTGAATTAATCACCAGTTTAGTCTTGGGACTAAACTGATTAAAATCACTTATGATTTTATCCAGGCAATCATTCAGGTATTGATTAAATTCACCATTTTTCTGCACCAAAACCACTGGTTGTTGCCATTTTCTAATTCTTTTTTTGGAGTTAGTAAAATTGTATTCGGTACCCAGAGCAATCTCAATAAAATATGAGTTAATCATTGTTTGAGTTGGATGCAGTCCCGCTTCAGTTATAGAAATACTTTCATCATTTGACTGGTCTAAAGAATCAATTGAAACTGCATTGAATAAATAGCCCATACCTATGATACCGGCCGTGGTGATGGCAAAAAATATGGCCAGAAGTTGCCACTTGAGAATTTTTTTTAGCATTAAGGCTTCTGGGATGGAGAGCGTCACAGTTGCAGTCATAAATGCCAGGGCAGTCCCCATTGCTACGCCTTTATGTATCAGCGCTTCAATAATTGGAATGACACTTATGGAATTAGCGTAAAGAGGCACGCCAAGTAATACCGCCATAGGCACTGTCCACCAGTTTTGATTCGATAATGTATTTGCCACCCAAGCATCTGGAACAAAACCATGAATTAGAGCGCCCAGTGAAACGCCAATCACTATATACGGATAAATCTTTTTAGTAATTTCCCACATTTCTCTGGTCCATAGATTCAAACGCTCTTTGAATGGGATTGTTTGACCTTTGTATTTCTGCCCCAACTGTCGTTTGCCGGTAAAAACCAAAATTTCAGGTTGTATATATTTCTCTAACTTCAGTTTTTGAATCATGCCTCCTCCCAAAACGGCAATGGTAATTCCCACTAAGTTGTAAATGAGGGTGATTTTCAAACCAAAGACACTGGGAAATAAAAACAGCGATGCCTCGTTTACCAAAGGAGAACTAATCAAAAACGCAAACGTAACTCCCAGCGGAATACCGGCCGAAAGAAAACCTATAAATAACGGAATTGATGAACAAGAACAAAAAGGAGTAACCACACCAAGTAGTGCGGCTAACAAGTACTGGATTCCATACCAACGCTTGTGGGTCAATAAATCTCTAACTCGTTCCATGGGTAAGTAATAGCGAGTTATAGCCATAAAATAATTAATCACAACCAACAGGATACTGATCTTAAGAAGATCGTAGATCCAAAAGTTAACTGCCCCACCCAGATAGCTATTATCTGCCAGACCTAACCAATCATATGTAATTAAGTCGGCAAATGATCGCAGAGGTGAAAAAATATCCATGACTAAACCTTTGGCGCTATCTTGATGATGGCTTCTTTAATTCTATTTATGTCCGGAGTAAAGCCAATCAAAGCAATTTGACCATTAACTGCCAGTACCGGACTACTCACAGCCCCCAGCTCAATGATACGCTGTGTACCTTCGATACCCGTCAAATATTCCAATGCAATTTCTAAGTCCAGTTCCGCCACTGCTTGTTTAGTCATTTCATAAAGTTTTTTACACGTTGGACAACCAGAACCTAAGACTTGGATTTTCATTTCACCCCCTTTGAACATAAAACCTTTAATAACTAGATCTGCTTCATTTTCTGGTTAAGTATTCTTGAACCACATCCAGATCTTTGGATAACTCATTGTAAACAATGCCGCGTTTTTTTACATTGGTGACCACCATTTCACCTTTTCCAGATTGAACCAAAATAATCCGCACATTCCCAACTCTCACAGAATAGACATTGGGGGCATGAGGTTCTACCTGATGTATGGGTTTTCTCATCTTATGATCATGCCTGGCAAGTTCTAGTGCTTTTCTAATCCGTCTTTGCATTTGTTCTGGAAGCATCTTCAAGCTTTCCAGAAAGGTCTCAGAAAAAATCAGAGACAGTGAAAAATTTCTTTCTTCCATTAATTTGGTGAAACTTCCTGCCGCTTGTTCCAAAGCAGAAACAACTACTTCATTTTCACTACTTTTTTCGCCCCTTCTATTCTTTAGATTTTTTTCTTTCTCTCTTTCCTGCTGCCTGGCCTCATATTCAGCCATTCTTTGCGCTCGGGTGATTTTGGGGAGGGTTGGCACATCACTGGGGATCTGCAGAGGTTTAGATATTTGGAGTTTTTGTTGAGGTTTAGAAGGATATAACTCAGATTCAACATAGGTTTTAGCTTGAGAAAAAATATCAGCTACTATTGGTTTGCCTATTTCTTCAAACTCCTCGGGAATACCCCATATCCTTCCCGGATCGCTTACACCTCCCAAGTTGCTTCCAGGATGAATCTGTAAAATAATAGAGCGGTTTTCAGAGTCAGTAATAATAATATCAATAGTTGGTTGAATACCCGATATTTTTTGTTTATCTTCACGCCGTTCACCATAAGCTCCGACATTCGCTCTTAAACCCAACTTGCCCAAATCAATGGTACAAAATCCGTCTCCCAACAAATTTCTGACGCGTCTAAATAAATTAGGATTACTGAGCCACGTTATGACTTCTAAATTATCCGCTTCACGCTCAGGCTCATTTTCATAATCTGTTATTAGTTGGTTCCATAATGCTTTGTTTTCTCCTTGTTGCAAAGATTCTGTAGCCAAAACATACGGCATTTGCTTTTCCGCATTCTCTCTATGCAAAACTCCTGGATGTGCCTGAACAAATTTAGCCTCATAAAACGTGTTGATTACTTGAGCTGCTTCCCCGCTCAATCCTGGAAAAAAATCATGGGTCATTAAATCGTTAAACGCTAGAGGCAAAATATCGGTATGATTGGCAAAAGAAATGGCAGCAGCAACAGGCAGCAAAGTTGAGCTTTCTGGAAAAATTGACTCCGAGCTACTATCCAAGTCACCAAATCTTGCCCTCATGCAACGATCGCGGTAATCTTGAAAAAATAATTGGATGGTTTTTGTTAAATGATCATAGTCACTGCCATATGCTCCATCAGCCTTTTTTCCTTTCCCAACCATCCGGTCTCGTTTTGTATCGTTATATTGAAGAAAGGCCATCATGGCTACATCCAAAGACTCATTTGTATCTCTAAAAACAGCAGATAAAACTTGCTTATAATCATCATCAAGAGGGTGGGCAGCTTCAGCTAAATCCCAAAAAAAGTGTCGGGAATATATTCCTTCATAAAGAGGATTGTTTTTTGTGATGACATCCGCCAAATCAAACATTAATCGAATGTTGTTTTTTTCCTCAGGATTGTTAAGCAAATCTATGTCTAAATTCCTGAGGGGTCTGAGGGTGGAATTAAGCTGGTCCGAAAATTCACCAACACGAAGTCCACCCAAAAAATATTCCCAACCCTTCTGCAGATAATCCGAATTACATAATATGAGAGCAATTCTTCGCTGAGAAAGATATTCCCCTTCACGACCTTCTTCTAAAACAGTCATATCGTCAAACTCTTTTTCAATTTGATCTATTTCTGTCAATCTATCAAAATTTGCATCAAACGCTCTTAATTCTCTGGCAACTTTCCTCATATAATTAACTCGATGAAGATCCTCCCAAGAAGAAATTTGCAGAGAAATTTTTGTTCTTATATAAAGCCCCGGATCTTCTTTTGTCATATAATGATAAATAATAACACTAAGGTCACTTTTTATTTAGACCCTGATACAATCAGATAGATTTAACGAAAAAACGATATATAAAAATAATTAACTCATAGTTACAAACGCATAATATGAATACACAATTCAAAGTAGTAAAGGTAGTTGTTATATGACCTCAAACGAATCAAGAATTGATCTGCTACATAAGGATAGAGATCCCAGAAAAACCAATTATTTTTTTCATTTACTTCGAAGACATCAGGACGTAATTAGACTGTGGCGTTTGTATGGAATTATGGCAGGAATGAGTGTGGATAAAGACCAAGTTGAGCATGAGAGAACTTGGGGTCACACTGTAAGAGCAAAGAATGAGCATGAATTCCATCGAAGAAAACACTTCGCTCCTGAGCACATGTCTACAGTCATTGCAGGATGCAGAGCTCTGGGTGACTTATTGATAAACAAGTCATTGCTCACTGAAGAAAGTGTTCTTCAAGTAGAAAAAGCAGCAGCAGTTCATGATGCGGGCAAAGAACTGGAATATGTTTTAGTTTCACGATCTCTTCAAGCTCCGTTAACCAATGTAGAAGAAGTACTCGATGAATTAAACGTTACTATTGGCAACCAATCCCAATTAGATCAGGAAATTGGTAATTATAGAGAAGCATTATCAGGCGATTCAGCAGGATTTAGGGCCTTAGCCGCCTACGATTTAGCTCAAGCTATTAATAGCTTACGTCTAAAAGAGGCGGGTTTTTCACCTGAGTTAATTAGACTACAGAGCGTTGTTGGTCACTCCTCCTGTCCCGAAATTGAAGATCTGCTAAGTGGTTATCAGAGGCTATCTCCAGATGAACAAAAAACAGCTCTGATGATGTTTATTTTGCATTATATTGACGATGTTACCACCAATCCTAACGTTATTGATCCTCAGATTACCCAAGGTGAGGATGGAGTTTATCAAAATGCTCTAGATAGACGCTGCGCACAGAATGAGCGCAATCCAAAGTATGCAGAATATAACTTAGCTTGGCGCGAGGATCGTCGAAACAGAACAAATGAAACAGCCTTTTCAATGCAAAGAAGAGTTGGTCATCTAGTTGAAATGCTTTTGGCAGATAAACTTGGGATTGACAATCCTTTGAGTTTGCCAATGGTTGTCAATGAGCAAGTCCAACAAAATATTTTGAGTTTTAACCAATAAAGTTGACTGGTATGTTGAACCAAACATTTTAAAATGGTAATGTTTAAAACACCTTGATCTATATAAAACTATATAAAACCATTGCTTCAATAATTAACTTGTGCTAAAATTGCGGCGATTGTTTATTTTATATAATAGTTTATATAAGGACAACATGGCAAAAACTCCTGACACTTATACTGCTCCTACTTTGATCTCTGAAGTTGTAGAAAAACCAGAGCACGCTCATGCTTGTTTTACACTCACAACAATATTTGAAGCATTAATGGGTGATCCTAAAATAATAGCCAAGCTTCTAAGAATGGCCGTTAAAACTTTAGAAGGCTTTGAGTCAAGTGATAATGATGGAGTGTCCTTTGAAGAAGCATATAGAGGTATTTCTGTAAATGCCAAAGCCGAAATAAATAAGGGCGGCGATAAAGACCTAGGACTTTATATTATTAATCAAATTGCAGCAATAGTCCGACGCGCATTGCCACTACAAAAGGGAGGTTTTACTCTTGACCTATCTACTGTAAACAAGTTTTGCGATCTTGCCGGAAAACAAGCATCGCATGAAAATCCCGTTGAAGACCTTGAAAGAGAATGTCATGATGAATCTATAAAACAATTACGAGTAGATATGTTTCACGAGCTAGATCGAGGTCTTGCAACTAAGGCATTATATTATCAAGTTGGCATTGTTAATGTATATCTGGGTGAATTAGTTAAGACAATTTATAAACCCGACATTGATCTATTTATCGATCTACTTAGTAAATTAAGTCACCCTCGTGATATAGAATTGTTAATTGAAGCTAATGCAAGCAGTCTTCAGATATTAGACCCTGCTGCCTTAAAAACGCTTGTCACAGCAGCTTCAGCTCTGCACAACGCAAAGACGTTTATGCAGTATTTAGGTAAATTACTTGATGTATCCGGCATTGATCTTGCTGCCACACAGTGAGATCCGTTTAGTTTAGTACCACATCTACCTGCCTAGAAAGAATATTATATGCCAAATCGTCGATCAGAAATTTTTTCTCCACAAGGCAATCCAAATGACTGGGTGAGGAAAAAAACTTTTGACAGGGTGAGGAAAAAAACTTTTGACAGGGTGAGGCAAAAAACTATTCTTGAGCAAGTGGCAGAAAGACGTCAGGCAGAGGAAAGAAGGTCAGATGATGTATGGAGAGCAATTGAAGCGATAGCAGTTAAAATTAGTTGTCTCATGCAGGATGATCGCTCTTTCAATCTTAGGGGTCTTAGTGTAGATGAGTTACAAATAATTAATCGCTTTTCCTACGAATCTGCCCGAGCATTTGGACCTGATTTTGTTGCAAAAGCTAGGGCACTTTTAACAATGATTAAGAATTTATTAGGGAGAGATGAAGCACTTAGAGATCTCGCTCTAGAAAAAATACCACAAATGGAATATTGGGTTGTTACCTTGCCTGATGAAGTCTAAAAATAAATTACTTTGAACTCAACCCATAAAGAATTTTGACAACTTCGCAAACTACATGAGTCCAAAAAATCTTTGATCCAATTTAGATATTAATAAATTCACTCAGTATAAAGATCAATATTTTGTGTGAGAAAGTCTATTAATTCTTGATTTGTTTCTGAGATTCTTGCCTGATTTTCTGTTCCACTCAAATAAAAATAATAGATTAAATTATCCATTATTCCAGTTCCCATCATTAACGCAGTTCCTCCTGTATACGCAACGCCTTTTAAAAATTGTCTTCTACTTAATTTCATATTAGATAAAGTGTTATCAAATCTTTTTTTTGCCACCCTTGCTATGTTTGATATTGATAGCCCTTGTAATCCACCCAAAATGAAAGCTCCTGTAGATCCTAAATCATTAATTTATGATATCGCAATGTCTTTTATAATCAATGTCGTATTTACCAATAAAAAGTGCCAAAGTATCGGTATTCACTTTTGAAATACTGCTTTCAAATTCAGGTTCGTAAGGGCTAAATAGCGTTTTTGAAGCTTTTCTGCTTCTGATACATCATAAACTTTCGCTTTTGCTCCCTCAATTATTATTACCTGATTAGAATTAATCTTGAGTCCCTCTATTTTGTAGGACAATGCTCCAGTCTGATTAATTTGTCGAATCATGTCAATTATTATGCTTTCAAGATATTCGAGTCTTGTTTCCTCACTAGCAAAGGGTATTGATTCGGCTTGTGCGAGACCTAACAAAGAGGCTTGCAAAATGTTTCGAAAAATAGAGTTGGGTTTTTCTGTCATATTATCAAATATGTGAATTCTATTGTGAATCCGAGCACCTTGCCTTAACTATATAATTTTTGCTTGTTCTCTAAATGCTTCTTTTTGGAGTTTGGTAACTTAGACACTTTCTAAGACGATTATTGATTTCATCAATGATAGAGTCAAGGATCAACTGATCTATTTTTGTTAAACCAGTTTTATTTGGCTATGCAACGAACAACAGAATTTTACCAAGAGCAATTTGATTGAGCTGATTGCTGACACATCAACAAAGTTTGTCGCAAGTCGTGCCAATATTGTGCCAAATATCGTGCCAATTAAATATAGGAAAACTGTGAATTCTAACGTGAATCCGATCACTTTCACTACTTAATACTTTTTAATTCTTCTCGAAATGCCTCATTTGGGGTTTGGTAGTTTAGGCATTTTCTAGGCCTATTATTTATCTCCTCAACTATAGCATCTAATACCACTTGGTGGAGAGGTGAAAGATCTGTCTTCTTTGGGATGTACCTTCGAAGTATTCCATTGTGGTGCTCATTGCTACCCTTTTGCCAAGCACAGTTGGGATCACAGAAGTATGTTTTCATACCCAAAGTTGATTTAAGTTTTTGGTGGTTGTAGTTTTCTTTACCATTGTCAAAAGTGGCTGTTTTCCTAGCTGGTTTGGGAAGGCCTTCAAAAGTTTTAAGCTGGGTTCTGATTCCTTCTTCAGAATCAATATTATCCATTAGTTTAGCTTGATAAAACCTAGTCTTTCTTTCTAGGAAGGTGTGAGTACCCTTCTTGTGAGCTTTACCTTCCACTGAATCTATCTCCCAATGACCAAATGAGTTTTTGGTGTTAATTTCCTCTGGTCTATCGTGAATACTGATTCTATTTGGAATACCTCTTCTATATTGTTTCCTACCAAACCAGTGTTGTCTTTTCTTATGAGCCCGAGGCAAGTATTCACTTAGGTTTTTTGCTTTACCGGCTTCAGAATATATGTGTCTATAGATAGTTTCGTGACAAATTACAGTCTTTCTATGTTTTCTTTTAAGCCTGCCAGCTATTTGCTCTGGAGTCCATCCACAGCGCAGTTTATCTACCACGTAACTATAAACTTTTGGATCTTTAAGAGGATTAAGCTTTCTAGATTTTTTGTTCCTTTTTACTGAAAGATCTTGAGCTTTGATCGCTTGGTATTCACCCTTAACACTGTTTCTTTTAACCTCTTCTCTTATGCTTGAATAGGCTCTGCCCATTCGTTTAGCAATCATTCTTAGACTCATTTTTGAGGCTAAAAGAAGAGCAATTTGATTTCTTTCAGAGGGAGATATTTTGTTGTGTTTTTTCATACCCGATCATTCTAAGTGATCGGATTCGTTTTAGAACTTACTATTCTCCCAAGAATACCCTTGGGTTAACAGGTATTCCATACACCCTAATCTCAAAATGAGGAAAATGATGTTTAAATCCACCTTGTTTGACGAATCCACATTCTATAAGCAGTTTACCAAAGATTTATTTCGCTCTGTGAGCGAAGTCATGATTAAAAGTCTATTTATCATTACCCAGCGGATGAACAAATTAGTACCAGTGTTTAACAAACTGGTGAAGCGTTGAGTAAAAATCTAGATTATAACTAGAGATCCTAAAGAAGACCAGCCAAACTATGTTGAGCAATCTGAGCATGAGATTCAATATATTGAACGAATTGGAATTCAAGTATTGATTTGCATTGGGAATCATCATCGTAAACTGGCCATTATTGATCGTTGGCAATCTGCTTCTGGGTGAACCCAGTTTTATTATGAGCTATTTTGATGTTTTGGCCAAACTTTATTTGCGAGTCCATATGTACATTCCTTAATTGTTTTATACAGATTATTTTATTTATTTTAGTAACATTAAGCCTGAATTCTAACATTTGGTTTTAGAGTTACTATAGTTAGTGGTGATTTATGTTTACTGGTGAGGATAATTAATCGCAGTTTCTTATTCAGGTAAGTATCTAACTATGACTCGATGTATTTGATCTATTTAGATTAAATCAACTATATAGCTGTTGGGATAAAATTGAGGTCTTTCCGCAAGAGGCAATGACCGGACTGTAGTTCCTGAAAGCAAAACTTTTTGCTTGAAAAGCACTATTGGTTTTACTGAAAACAGTAGCTCAGCATCACGAATTGCTACTTGCAAAGTAGCTACGTCTTCGTCAGGCCTTACTGAAAGATAAAGCTGATGGGACTTATCAAGTAAAAATTTTGCATAAATCTCACCATCCTGAGCTTCTTTTATTTTTTTAATGAAATTATCACTGCCTAACACAAATCGCAGTTGTTTTTCACTATCAAATTGTGAAAGTAGCAATAATTGCTCAATTCGTTGAGATAAATCAATCATATCTCCCGTAATTCCCAAGACCGTTACTGATTCACCGCCTATGAACCCTCTATACATATTATTTAATCTAAAAACAAAGTCTTTACTACTGGTTAATCTTTTCGAATCTCTACTTGCAGTCGTTACAACAATTCTCCCTCTTTTAGAATTTAGTGTTAAATTTTGGTCTATTAAGTTTGCAACTTCTATATGACCAATGTGGGGTGCTGGGCTGAATGATCCAGGGAAATTAACCAAACACAACTCTCCCTCTAAACCGAAACCTTGATTGAAACATTCCATTAATAAATCAGCTAGATATTTCAATTCGTAAGCATTGCTGGGAAAGCCAAAAGATTTCCTATTTTTATAAACAAATAATGATATGTCTTGAGGTCTGTCTGCACTGGTCAGCAATGATTCTAATACTCTGAAAAAGTTTATTAGTCTTTGCTGTTTTTCCTGGCTAAACGAGTCGCCTGAGACACACCCTATATTCTCTAATGATGAGTGAGATAACATCTCCTGAATAAGTCGAACACTATCAAGTAACAATTGACCAGATAATAATTCTAGAAAATCAGGTGTTGTATTACCTGATTCAATGGCATTAACTTCCTCCTGTAGTGAAATACCTAAGTATGCTTGTGGAAGCACACCAGTTAAAGCTTTAAATAAAAGCTCCTTGTTTGAATGGTCATATTTAAAAGGCTCTTTACTCATATAATAGATTTAAATGTTCAAGAACAGATATACTGGATGGCATTTTGAATCTGTTTTTTTTGAAGAAAAACATTGAAAACTCCATTACCTATTTTTTTTAATAACGTCCAGGGTATTTTTCCATTAATTATTTTTTTGTCCAAAATAAGTTTTTTTTCTACTTGCTTCCCGCTGAGCTTCGTTCTTGTTGGAAGTCCACAATTGACTAATTTTTTTTCTAATTCTGTCAGATTCTTATGAGGTAAGTTATATTTTTTTACTGACAAAAAAGTTTCAGCCACCATTCCAATGGCAATTGCTTCCCCATGCAAAAGTGGAGTAGATGACTCTAGGCTTACTGATTCAAGAGCCTGACCTATAGTATGGCCAAATAATACAAGCTTGCGTTCGTTTTTTTGAAGCAAATCTTTATTCAGAATTTCCGTTTTAATTCGGCATGAGCCAGTTATAATTTCAGCGATTTCTTTTTTTGTGAATTCTAATGGGTGTTTTAAAGTACAAAAGTGATAATAGTCTTTATCTGCAATTAAACCATGTTTAATAATTTCAGCAAAACCAGAAATGAAATCTCTTTCAGGTAAGGTAGATAGAAACTGGCTATTAATGATCACTAGTTTTGGTTGACTGAACAAACCGATTATATTTTTGCCACCTGAAAAATTTATAGCTGTTTTTCCACCCATACTTGAGTCTACTTGTGAAATTATTGTTGTTGGAATATGAATGAAATCGATCCCTCTTAAGTAGGTTGAAGCAGCTAATGCAGCCATGTCCCCGATGACGCCTCCACCCATTATCAGCAGTAAAGTAGATTTATCACACCTTTCTTTTACCAAAGCACTCCAAAGAAACTGTAATGTCTTTATGTTTTTATGTTTTTCTCCAGGTTCTAATGTTATAGTAAAGTTAGGTTTAATCTCTCGATTAATTAAGCTTTTCCAGTGTTGCTTAACATTTTCATCGGTAATAACACCAATTCTTGAGTAATTACTCATAGTAATATTGCTATACAAACTAGTTTTTATAGAATTACTTACAACAACAAAGTATGAGTTATTGACTTTCGCGCAAATTTTAATTTTTTTCATGTACTGAATTCCATAACTGATAGGCTGCAAGAGTGGCGCTATTTTTAATATTGTTATTCCTTATTTTTTTTTCCAATTCTGTTTTGGTACAATATTCCCAAATAAGGTCTTGTTCCACATCATCTAATTTTTGTTTTCCTTTACCGGCTATCGTTGCCTCAAAGACGAATATTCTCTGATTCATCAAACCAGACCAAGCCCAAATCTCTCCTAATTGTTTTGGATGATGGATTTTAAAACCAGTTTCTTCTTCTATTTCTCGTGTTGCAGCACTGTGAGGACTTTCATCATCATGAATACTAATAAATCCCATGGGAAACTCCCATGAGTCAGAGTTAACAGGATACCTATACATACGGGTTAGAAGAAATCGTCCTCTATGCCTTATAATAACTATGACGCCATTATTCCTTAAGAGTATCTCGTGAACAGCCTTAGAACCATCAGGCTTAAGTATATGGTCTCTTCTAAGGGTTAACCATTCTCCTTTATAAATAATTTTTGATTTAAGTATTTTTACTTTTGGCATAATATTCTTCAATTTACTAACGGATTACTTGGCGAATTAATATCTCTGAATTGACTGAGTTCTTGAGTTAAAAGTTTGAGTTCTGAAATACTTATATGTTGATCAGTGTCTGATTGAGAATTTCCGGTTTCAATTAGTAAACCGTCATATAAATAATCTCCTTTAGAAGTTCGCAACTTCATGGCATCCAGAGTTAGACTTACTATATCATTTCTTAACTTAGAACCAAAAGAATGACTTGGATCAAAAAACATAGGTTTTTTCGAAAGTCCTTTTACACGCTCGGAAGCCTTGTGAATGGGGTAATTTCTAAATAGCTCATTATGGGGAATGTCCACACCCCTTTGTATGAAAATAATATCTTTTGTTTCAGTAGCATAGGTAGATAAGCCTAACCAGCTTTTTTCAACAGAACTCATTGTATCTGCGTTAATTTTTTGGTTGAACCACTTACCATTCTTAAGTCCTAAATACCACCCCTTTTGAGCACAGTAATAAGCAGTCTGGTATACTGACCAACCCAGTTGGTTGACAGAAGGATTCCAAAAAAGCATTTTCTTCTTTGGAATATGAGCATAATATGGTATTTGAATATGGGGAAACATTATTTCAGTTGCTACTAAAAGCCCTGTTTTCGAGACAAATTCCTGAGCGATTTTAACGCTAGGAGGAAAAAGTTTGTTACTGTTTGTTTCTGCTTGAGTGTTTGGAAAATTGATTTTGTTTACATAAAACTCAAAATCTATTCCCATATATTTTTTGTTGTATTTATCAAATTCAGTCCTAGATTTTAAACCTACAATTCTTACCCCAAATATAGCTTTGTAAATTTCCCCACTTCTGTCTTTTACAGTGATCCTTGAAATTTCATAGAGCTCTTCCACATTTTTTATATCTATCGAACATGGTCCAGCAATGATACTCAAAGTATTATTGTTTTTTTTCATAAGATTACGATCTCCTTAAGAGTTCATCATATAATTGTAAGCCTAATAGATAATAAGCAATGGTCTGTTTTCCAGAGATGTCACTTTCGATTCTGTTAACAGCATCAGCTATAAAGTGAGCTGCCTCTGCATATAAGACTTTCACTAATAAGTTATTTTCCATTTTTAATATCTCATGCTCATCTTGGTATTTTTTAATCGATTTTAAAAAAACACTTCTTACATCAATAAAGCTTGATGCGGAAACAACCTTATTGAAGATGAAGCCAAAACTAAGTTTTGTGCCCTTTTCCACCAAATCTATGTAAAAATCATTATTTCTGATTATCTCAAGATAAAACGTCCTAACAATCTTTCCGAGCTCATATGCAATATCTATTTTAGAGACAACATACCCAGGAAGATCGGTTCCCCTAATATCAATTATTTTTATACCACTATTGAACAGTAAGTAATTTCGTAGGGTGCTGTCTCCATGATAATATTTCGGTAAAACATTTGGTTGTATAGAACTAAGTATTAATTCATTATCAATTTCTGGCAACAGAGTGGGAAAATTTCTGTGTTTTTTTCCATTAATATATATAACTTGATATTTCTTAATTTCTGAAAAAAGGTCAGTTAAATCAGTAAATTTAAATTTTGAAAAGAAAATTGGTCGATTTCGTAAAACTTTGTTATACACAATGGTGTTCGTATTAGTTAGTAAATTAGTTCTATGAATCATGCGTTTAATATGAACATCATGGGCAAAGTTTGAAGGAGGGGAAATTAATTGAATTTGATATAGTTTCATCAAAAGACTAATCACAGCATCTATTTTTTCTTTTAATTCAACAACGTTCTGTCTTTTTTGATAATAATAAAAAGAAATAGGATATGAGTTAGGGAAATACTCCATTAAATAAAAATATAGAGACTTTCCTTCATATTCGTCAAGGATGGTTGGAAGACTATCTTGAATTATGTGATTTTTTATACTACCCAACTCTCTAAATCTTTTACATTGTGCCTTTAACCAAGGTAAACCACTAGAACCAATGCCACCCCAAGTAGAATACTTCAAAATACATTTACGATGGCATCTCTTATCCTCAACTAAAAGTGTTTTTGCGCTACTGCCTCCGATTTCGAAAGTTTTGATTACATCAAACTCTTTGAGAATTTGATGTGGGATACTATTCATATTCATGTTGGCTTATTTACCTGACTTCCACTATAAGAAACTGAAGAAATTATTACAGATTTAGATATTTTAGCCAATGCATTTTTCACTTGTTCTTCTTGCTTTTCACTTACTAGTGCAAAGCAAGCGCCTCCAAAACCACCGCCTGATATTTTTGCACCATAGCAACCAGCTTTCATTGCTGTTTTACATACCTGATCGTGTAGTGAAGATGAAGATTGTAAATTTATTTGATAACTTAAGTGAGCTTGCTGCATTAGTTCTCCCAATTGTTCAAGATCGGGAAAGTCGTTATTTAGTAAAATTAGAGCTTCTCTTATTAGTCTTCTTTCTAAATTTATATGGTTAGTAATTTTTTCATCTCCTTCCCTATGTGCTTTAAAAATTCTGGTAATAATTTCTTGAGTATTTTTTCCCATCCCAGTTTCTATGATGATGATTTTTGCTTTTTTGGGTAAACGGTAATTTTTTATATGACTGATAGAGGTTGGATTGTACTTTATGTATTGAACACCACCGATCGTACAAGAATAAAAGTCCATATAACTACAGGGAATATTAAGCTCAGATGTTTCTACTAGATATGAAAGTTTCGCTATCTTGTCTTGCGAAAGATTGAGACTTAATAATGTCGAAATTCCGTTAATTATAGCTACGGTAAGTGCGCTTGAAGATGCTAACCCAGCGTTAGGTGGTATATCTGATGAGATGTCAAAATCTAAATATGGAATTTGATAATGATTCTTTTTAAGAATGTTTAATGAAGCCGCAACATAATCACTCCACTTGTTTACAAATTTGGGTATTTTAAAATTTACTCTCTCATTAAATTCTCTAGAGAAAACACTATGCTTTTCTCTAGAATTCAAAGATATCAAAGTTTTAGTTTGAAGCTGATCTAAACTAATAGTCAGAGATTCACCAATGAGCTTGCTGTACTCACCAAACAAACTCACACGAGCAGATGCCGAGGCAACAACCCTTTTCATAAAGTGAATAAAAGTATATCACACAAAATCAAAAACAAATAGAATTTTAGAGATAAATGAGAGTTACTCACCAGTTTCGTATTTAACAGTCTCTTCTAATCCAGCTGCTAAAGATACCTGAGCAACCCAACCCAGTAGTGTTTCTGCCCTAGTAATATCTAAAGCACTCCTTCTGACATCTCCTGCACGTTCTTTTTCTTGAATCAGTGGCTGATTAGTGCCAGTAATATCTTGTAATTTAGTATAGATATCTTTAGTGGATGTCTCCACTCCAGAACCGACATTAAAAATATTACTTTCATTTTGATTTAAGCTTTTTACTACAGCGTTGACAACGTCTTCTACATATACGTAATCTCTCGTTACTCCATCTGGCATATCCGCATACGTATATAAATGAGATGGTCTTTCAGCCAATATGTTTTGAAGATAAATGGGGATAACGCCACATTCACCATCTGGTTTTTGTCTTGGTCCAAAAATATTTGCTGGACGGAAAATTGTATATAGTATTTGATACAAACAGTTATAGTACTCAACATATTTTTCACCAGTGTACTTTGAAATGGCATAAGGTGACACTAACTGTGGAGCTTCTGTTTCCGGTGTAGGAACTTGTTCGGTATTACCATATAATGCTCCCCCTGTTGAAAAGAAAATAATTTTAGCTACCTCGTACTTAATTGCAAGTGTTAATGTATTAATTAGGCCCATTATATTAATATCTGCGTCTAAAGATGGATTTTCAACCGAGTGAGGAACTGATTTTTGTGCTGCTAAGTGAATAATGACATCAGGGTGTTCTGATTGAAAAACATCTTCCAATTTTGGAGATCGAATATCTTCAAAATGAAATCGTGCTTGGGGTGGTATATGCTGAGTGCTTCCAGTTGTCAAATTGTCAACAATTGCAACGTTATGTCCCTGTTTAAGGAGTTTTTCAGCCAAATGGCTACCAACAAATCCCGCTCCTCCAAGTTCAAGAATTTTCATTACCGTCCTTTTTTAATGATTAGTTTCAATTATATTTGTTTGTAATTTAATATATCATAGTCTACCAAAATCGCAACACTATGTTAGTCGCACATACTTTTCGGAAAATTACTTTGTATAAATTGCTGTGGCGATAAGTAATTAAGTGCCATGTGTGGTCGTTTAGTATTGTACCAATCTAGGTACCCAATTAGTTTAACCTGAAAAGCTCTCAAATCGAAGTAGATCTCATCATTTCTGTTAATGAACTCTTCCTGAATGGTTCTGTTAAATCTCTCAACAACACTATTTATCTTGGGTGATTTAGGATAAATGAATTGATGTTTAATGTTTTGTTCCATTAAGTATTGATGAAATGCCTTGAAAAACTCACTACCATTATCTGTTTGAACAGTATGGACTTTATGAGGACTTAACTTCTCAAACTCCTTCAAGGTAATCTTGGCCTGTTTACTAGAAAGAGTTTTAACTTTTCTCACGTGAGCAAACTAAGTATAGATATCAATACAACACATAAAGTTGTGTCTAGTGTTATCGATATAAACCACTACGCTGTCCATCTCCACGTATCCAGGAGCTGTAACCTTGGGTGATTTCTTAGTTCTATCTTTGGAGAACTTGTTTTTTCTTTTGATTCTTTTGGGTGGATCAAAATATAAGTTTTTGCGTTTAATCACTTTGGAAATGGTACGACTACAGATTGAATCAATACCAAGATCATTTGAGTACTCATCTAAGAAAATCTTAATTTTTCTTTCTCCAATATTGCCATACTGCTCTCTAAACTCACGTATGAACTGAACTAGTCTCCAATCTGTATTCATAACCCGAACACGTTTTGGTCTGGTCTTCTTAGGTACGAGTGATAACAAAGCTTTACTTGCTTCCTCATATGATCTCTTCCAGTCATAGAGAGTAGACTTGCCAACCTTAAAGGCCTCTACTGTAGGTTTCCAACCATACTTGTAGTAATGTTCCAATACATGGAGTCTAAACTTAGCTGGATCTGATTTATCAAAGTTAAGTGAGTTTTCTAGTGTTTTCATCAGCCAATCATACTGACTGTTACCAGAAAACATCTCAATATTCCGTCTAATTCTCGTGCTTTGTCCAACTTTCACAACTACCTTTCCATTCCGGAAAGTATCGTGCCTTATTCATTTATACTCTTAATTATTGTTTCTTTGGAGCGATAGCGTAAGAGAAAATTTATATTATGTAAATTTCTGGAACCGCATATGCAGGTGTTGTACGTAGTAAAAAATAAATTTTAACTTGTTTTACGATATAAATAAATCTGCCAAAGAATTGCTCCCGTTGTGACAATACCCAATCCTTGTCCAGCCACCACGACCATGTCGCCGACTAAAATTCCATGCAGTGTCCACATGGTGTAAGCTAAACATGACAACGCTATAAATGGCGTAGATAGACCCGCAGTGGATTTATTTTTATAATTCCTTCTCATTTGATCAGGGAAGCCAACTAATTTAACAAGGATTCCTAAGGCAACAGTTAAAAAACCTACTACGGCGGCTAGTGTTAGTGTTGAAAGCATAGAGTTAAAATTTATTTTGTATTTCGTACAACGTTTCCGAGTATCTGATGTTGCGATAGCAATATGGGTGGAGCGAAGCGGAACCAGATACTCGGTGTTATGTGATGTCCGTTCCGCCCGACTTTTAGCACTTACTTTGTTTGTAAAAAGGCAGAAATTTTGTTTTCCAGATGGTCAATCCCTCCAAATTCACGAACTGGCATGGAAATTATCTTAGTTTTCAATACTGGATTAATGTGCGTAAAAGTCATTTCTTCTGTTCCGCCAATGCTTTCACAATTATCCTCTATTAAAACATCAGGCATTATTTTTTCAGCGACATCTTTATACTCCTCACCATCTTGGCGGAATAGAAGTTGACCATCTGGAAAACTGTAACGCTGTAAAACAGATTCAACCTCGCTTATTTCTTCAGGCTTTCGTCTCGAAGTGAGATAAAAAATTTCTGCCCCTTGGTTTTTCCACTGAGTCAATTTTTTTACTGCGTCGCCAATAGGAACATACGAGCTATAATCATGAATCGACGGCTCCTCATCTATTGCTTGTTGCACAATTTGCTCTCGGGTATGCCCAACACCATTTTTATGCATGATGATTGTGCCCTCTGTAAATATTATTATTTTCATAGCAGTAAAAAAATTGACGTTCTTCCTTTATTGGTACTGACTAAGGGCGAAACGGATTTCACATAACTCGTTTATATACAAACTGTTTTATTATAATGTACCAATAATTGCGTGATATGCAAATTATTGGTAGAATTTGTTTATGGCAAATCTATTGGAAATTATAGAACAGGAAATGAAATTGCGCAATTATTCGCCCAAAACTATCAAGGCTTACGTTGCAGTGGTTAAAGATTTATTACTTCATTTTAAACCAAAAAGTTTAAGATTATTAAATAATCAGGATTTAAAAAGATATTTACTGGTAAAAATTAATAAAAATTTATCCAGTCAAACGGTTTCTCTTTATGCTAACGCTATTAATTATTTATACTTACAGATTTATAAAAAGGCAGATTTTGTTAAAATTAAACATCCTAAACGAAGTCAAAAACTACCTGTTGTTTTAAGTAGAGATGAAATAGCAAAAATTATTGATAAAATTTCCAATCCCAAACATAGATTGATAATCCAGCTTGCTTATGCATCGGGCTTGAGAGTAAGTGAGGTTATTAATCTTAAAATTAATGATCTTGATCTTGAACAAAAAATATTAATGGTTCGCAGTGGTAAAGGCAAAAAAGATCGACAAACGGTTTTATCAGATAAAATTAAATCTGATTTAGAAAAAATCATCCTTAACAAACACGTTAATGATCTAGTCATTGAAAGTGAACGAGGAGGAAAATTGACTACTACAACTTTACAAAAAGTATTTCAAAATGCTTTACATAAAACAGGCATTAAAAAAGCGGCTACTTTTCACAGTCTACGTCATAGTTTTGCCACTCATCTTTTGGAAAATGGAGTTGATATTCGTTATGTGCAGGAACTTCTGGGTCACGCCAATATTCGAACTACCCAAATTTATACTCATGTCACCAATCCAAGTTTGAAAAATATAAACAGTCCGCTGTAATTAAATCTTTTATGCTGGTGACCCCACAGAGAATCGAACTCTGGTTACCAGGATGAGAACCTGGTGTCCTAACCACTAGACGATGGGGCCTAGCAAACTACTATTATACCTGGAGGTAGTCTCTGTCTCAACCTATCTGTTTTGTGTCTTTTTACACTCTCGGGTCGCGACTTAAACAGCAAAAGTAAATTTTAAGAAATTAAAATTCTATGGCTTAAAAAGGTTCAGGTAAAAAAGTTGGGTTGACAGTAGGTGCGACTGATATTGTGGGCGAAGGTACTAAGGTTGGGGTTAAAACTGGTACGGCTTCACTATTTTGAGGTAAAATTTCCAAATCATCGGACGAGCTAACCACGAGTGTTCTGGTATTTTGGTTGTACCGGCCAGTGGCAAAAATTCGATCACCTATTAAGTCGGTCAAGTCTACGTTCTCTGGTACATCAAGATTAATGGCTTCATCAGAATTCGTTAAAAGATAAAATCGATCACTAAATACCGAAAAGCGTAAGCTCCCGGAAAAAGCTGTATCTCTCCACGGATTAGAAGTGGGCATGGGAACCGGTGAAATCGGTTCTTCATAAACAATGTAGGGTTTTTGTGCCGACAGAGTTATTCTACCTACCCCGAAGCCAAAAGTGGCAATTACCACCGTCATGCCAATCGCGGTTAAAGGTTTAATCTTAAAATGAAAATCAATCCCCTCACTGCCCATGACTCGCTTCCACCAGCTCTTGATATAAGTCACGGGGTTTGAAACTTGTAAACTCACTAATGGCGGTTCGGTTTTTCTGAGATCGGTTTTGACTTGCGCCACCTCAAGCACGGGAATATTTAGGGTCTTTGATTTTGATGAGGCGGACGACTTTTTTGCCACGCTATATCCAGTTTAATTGAGTTTAAACAAAATGACAAGATGATTTAACTAGACACTCGTCCCAAAATACCTGTCCCCATAATCACCTAAACCGGGCACGATATATTTGACATCATTCAAACACTCGTCAATTGCCGCTGTAAAGATCTTCACCTCGGGAAACTCCTTCCTGATCAAAGCAATCCCTTCCGGAGCAGAAATTACACTTACTACTCGTAGTTCTTTAGGTTTTTGAGGAGCTATTTTTTTCAACAAATGCAGTAGTGTTCCGCCCGTAGCTAACATTGGGTCGGTGACGATTACAACCGAGTTTGGTCTAATCTTGGGCATTTTATAGTAGTACTCCCTAGCAATGGCGGTATTTTCATCCCTTTCCAGACCTACAAATCCCACTTTAGATTTTGGGAGTAGATCAAGGGCAGCAAACAACATCGCTAGTCCCGAACGCAAAACCGGCACCACAATTACCTCGTCTTTAAGTTTTTGAGCCTTGATAGTAACTTCAAGCGGCGTGGTCACATCCACGACATCAAACTCCAATCCCCGAATAGCTTCGGCAAATAGCAGTCGACATAACTGATCGGAATGGCGTCTAAACTTGGCAACTTCGGTAAATTGATCTCTGAGGTGACTTAGTGAATCTGTCACAAAAGGATGATCAACGACAATGGTTTGAGCATCTGTTGATGGAGTGGAGTTATTTTTCATCTGCTTTCCTTTCAAAATTAAAATAATAAGTACTTTTGACGAAGATGAAGATAGGCGTCAATTAATTCAGGCGCCAGACCAAGTTCAACTGTCGGACCATCAAACATCAGTCGAGGCATAATACAGCCTGGACAAGGCTTGGCCGATTTAGCTGGTAACTTAGGTTTTTGATGAATTAGGTAACCGGCGACTTCTTCGGCAGACATTTGCCAAAGATGAGTATCTGCCAAAGTCACAGTCTGTCTATTCCAAAAACAACCTAAATGGGCACCAACACGTTCATTTTCTACCAATTTGCGGTTGGCTGAACTGGCTTGAAGATAGCGGCCGGCTCCAGGAGTTCTATAACACTGCCAGGTTTGATTGCCACTCAAAAAACTTTGCCTTTGTTGGCTGTCTTTTAAGGATATAAAAATACTTTTCAAGGCTAACCAATATGGCAAACGGGGTACAAAATTCTTGTTGGGCTGATCGGCTTGTTTGACTTGGATTTGAATCATGTTGTCAATAAACTCTTCCAGACCAGCTAGGTGATCCTCTTGCCATAAACTGCCAGAGTAATCAAATGACGATTGGGCTGGATAGGGATTGACAATCACATCTGGATATTCAGCTATGAAAACATCCAACATCTGTTGAATACTGTCTAAGTTACCGGGGTGAACCACCATGTTAAATAAAATTTTGGGAAATCTTTTGTCCTGCTTTGCCAACTTAGCTACGTACATTGACTCATAGGCCTTTTTACGTTGGCCATATAGAGGATTAGCCTTTTGCCAATATTTTTTAATAGTCGGGGCATCCATTTCTAAGATATCTTTAAGCTCATCCATGCTTTCATAATCATCAGCGGAAATGGCTAATAAGTCTGGGGGATGACTTAAAAAATCCTCTCTGAATTGCTCGTCATACATAAATTTTTTACCGGTAGTGGTGGTAGTCACTTTCCAGCCCAATTTATGGGCCTGTTTGATAATTTCCAAAAAATCGGGATGAAGTTCTGGATTACCACCAAACATATTTAATTCAACTCCCCCCTGGCTGAGAGTATTTTTAATTTCCAAAGCAATTCTTTCCGGAATCTTAAAATTCAGACAGTACTCATCAAAATACTCATTTAAAAATTGCTGGTTTGCAGCCTTCAAACCAGCCTTGGCTTTGGCCAAACAAGCCACCACTTCTTCAAGACTAAGCAGGGATTTTGTATTCACCCCTTTATTTTTGCTAAATGCGGCAGGACAAGAATAATTGCCGCAATCTAAACTGCAATTGTGATCACAAAAATGGCCTTCCGCTTTACCCCGATTAGTTTTAACTATTGCCGTGTTTAGATCAAATTGAAAACCAGAGAATACATCATAAACATAGCCTAATTGTTTAAGTTGAGCAATCATTATTTCTCCTTACGGCAAAAAAAAGAGCCCCGAAAGGCTCTGTTGATACAAAAGATGTTTTTTTTAATAGGCAAATTTAGCTGGCAAAGGTTTATGGGCATAAAAAATCAGAGCATTTGGCTCTGGGGGTTAACTATAAACGGCAAAACTACCGTGAGTCAAGGGTAAAAAATTATGCTCAAAAATATTAAGCAGCTCTTCTCATTTCATGCAATTTCGCCATAGCAGCCACTTTAAGATCTGCCTGGTTCAATCCAGACTCTTGAGCTCTGCCGAATATTCGATCGAATTTATCAAGTTCCTCACCTGTCAGGCTACGATATCGACTGACTAGTTCAGCTTCCTGCATTGTTAATTGAAAACATGGTCGAAAATGTTCTTCAAGACCCATATTTATCTTTCTTTGAAGTCGAACAAATATTGACCTCAATTTTTTATTCTGAGTATTTTATCACATTTATGCAAGCACATCACAATTTGGACTTACCTGCATCAAACCCAGCCATCTTTTCCTGATATAATACTACCTACTTATGAGACAATTTCTGGCTCTTGTTTTGGCTTTGATGTCCGGAGTTGCCCTAGGAGTTGTGGCTGGACATTACGTTACAAGCAGCTTTTTATTGCCAAATAATTCATTTCTCTCGCCCTTTGTGGACAAGACGGCATCCACTGCGAAACCTCTTAAAAAATACAGTATTGAAAATTTAAGCCGGTTCGACTTTGTCACTTCTCACATTACTATTCAAGAGGAAATTGATAAAGGGGACGACTATGTGGAGTATTTATTCACTTTTACGACCATGGGCCGTCAAATGAGCGGTCAGTTGACACTGCCCACCACATTTGCTCTGCATCCAGATCAAATAGCTGCTCCTCATTCGGTCATCATTCTGATTAGGGGTTGGGCCGATATTGAAACCTACGCTACCGGATCAGGAACCAGGCCTGTTGCCCGGGAACTGGCCAAACAGGGTTACGCAACTTTGGCTCCCGACTTCTTTGGTTACGGTCAAAGTGATCCGGAACCAAACAATGAGTGGGAGACCAGGTTTATTAAGCCCATCAACGTAATTGAGCTGTTTAAGTCTGTACAACAATATGGTATCGAGGATGGGCGACTTGACCTGCCCAACCAACTACAAATTTCTATACCGGCCACCAACCAAATCGGCTTCTGGGGTCACAGTAATGGCGGTCAAGTCGCCCTTACCACACTAGAAATTCTCTCACAACCCATTCCTACCGTGCTTTGGGCTCCTGTCACAGCTGCGTTT
>Ga0210057_1000596_pt1 | contig 59368 bp, 28 predicted proteins | sample CryGeyCG2114_010_2_FD_183968 | JGI IMG/M metagenome (GOLD analysis project Ga0210057, IMG submission 183968) | Groundwater microbial communities from aquifer - Crystal Geyser CG10_big_fil_rev_8/21/14_0.10 (SPAdes) (version 2) | ecosystem: Environmental > Aquatic > Deep subsurface > Groundwater ...
CTGACTCGTGCTCTCGCCGGGGAAAAATCCGTCCCACAGGGCATCCTTCGTTCCCCAAAGCCGGTTGTAGCCGCCTTTCTTCGTTCCTTGTTCGACGGGGACGGTGGGGTAACGGATAGGAACATCGAGTACTGCACGGCCAGCGAGATCCTCGCCAAGCAGGTTCATGTTCTCCTGACGGCTTTCAGGATTCCGAGCCGCCGTCAGTTCCGCCCCAACAACGGGCAGGGAGCGTGGCGCATTCTCATCGGTGGGACAGGGCTTCGGGCCTTTGTGGACGAGATCGGATTCGGGCTCTCAAGCAAAGCTGAACGTCTCCACCTGCTTAGTCAGAAGGCGTGCAACACCAACATCGACACCATCCCCGGCATCTCTCACCTTTGTCGCACGGTGCGGGACCAGTACGCCGCCAAGAACGGGACTACCCGTTCGGATGACGACGGATACGGCACTTTCAAGTGCCTCATTGCAGGTTCACGTCAGCCCTCCTTCAAAACGCTGGGAGCATTCCTCGACTACTATCAGGTGAACAACAGTCCCGAGTGGAATTCTCTCAAGGCCATCTGCGAATCGGGATGGTTCTTCGACACCGTGGATGAGATCACCGAGCACGTTGCCCCGGTCTACGACTTCGTCGTCCCCGGCACTCACTCGTTCTCGGCGGGTGGGTTCATCAACCACAACACCCGTGTGCTCGCCGGAGAGGTCGCCTACCGGGTCAACGAGCTTGGCTACGACGCCTCCTCCATCTGTGCCGTGAGCTTCACCCGCAAGGCGTCCAAGGAACTCATCAAGCGGGTGCAGGACTACGGTGCCGTCATCGACGGGGCCGCAACCAGCGGCTTCGGGACCACCCACTACCTGGCCGGGGTCACCATCCTCGGCAAGTACGGCAAAGCGACCAAGCGGCCCAAGTACTTCTCGAAGAAGCAGCAGTGGGCCGTCACCACGCTGGTTGCCATCGCCGTCCGCCAGGTGGGCATGAAGGGCGGCTCGGGCCAGGCCCCGAAGCCGAAGAACGCCTTCACCGACATGCCCACCGAGATCCCGCAGACGGTGCGGGACATGCCGGTCCCGAGCTTCGCCGGGGAGACCGACCCCGAAATCGCCAAGCTCATCGGCATCATCGACAAGGGCATCGTCCTGTTCTCGACCGGCTGGCCTTCCTGGTTCAAGGGCGGCGACTGGGGGCGCTCGGCGACCCAGTTCCTTCGGGACATGAAACGGAAGTTCGAGTCGGGGGCCACACCGGCCGACCTCTCCCCTGGCCAGCGGAACTACCTCAACAAGCTCATGGGCCACATCCACAAGGAGTACGGCGTCTCCATGCGGGTTGCCGACCACATGGACGATGCCGACGCCGAGGTGGCCCAGTCCGAGTCCCCCAACATCGAGCGGAAGGGCAACTCCAAGTACATGTACTGGGACACGCCCGCCCGCCAGTGGTTCAACCTGGGCTTCAAGTGGGAGGGTGCTGGGGACAAGGCCGGGAACGAGGGCCAGCAGTTCTCCGCCGCCGGGGTCAAGCGGAAGATCGACATCTGGAAGGGGATGGGGGCCACGCCAGAAGAGGTCTGGTACGCTGCCGGTCCGGCCGCCGGGAAGGTCCCGCCCTACAGCCCCGAGGCCGCTGCCTACGCCGCCTACGAGTGGCTCAAGGGTCGGAACGGGGAACCGGACTTCCGCAACACCGGCGACATGAACGATCTGCTCATCGACGCCACCCGGACCCTGGTTCACAACGACTCGGCCCGAGGAGCGTTGCAGAGCCGGTTCAAGGTCATCCTCGTGGACGAGGCCCAAGACCTCAACCGGACCCAGCACGTCCTGTTCGGCCTGCTCGCAGGGGCGCTCGACCCGAAGACGCTCCAAGAGCACCCCGACGGCTCGATGACCGCTGACACCTTCGGGTTCATCGGGGACGACAAACAATGTGTGGATGTGGACGCCCCAGTGATGACCCCCAAGGGCCAAGTCCGAGCAGGCGACCTCAAGTCGGGAGATAAGGTCTACGCCTATCGTAACGGCAAAGTTGTTGAGCAGGGGGTCCGTCATGCTGTTCCGTCCCAGTGGACGGAAGGGGTGAAGGTCACCACAGAAAACGGTCACTCCCTCTCGATGTCTCCCAACCACCGGCTCTGGGCGACATCTCCCGAGACCGAAGGCGATCAGCACGTTGTCTACCTCATGTATCGGGAGGACATGGGTTTCCGGGTCGGAATCACCAGCAAAGGGCGGGCGAAGGAGGATGGCTACCTCAACTCTTTCGGGGGTCGAGCCTTCTTGGAGAAGGCAAGCAAGCTCTGGGTGCTGGACATCACCGCCGACCGGGACGGGGCTCTAACACTGGAGGCCCAGTACAGCCTTCGCTACGGCATCCCCACGCAGGTGTTCAACGGGGAACACCGTGGTCTGAACCAGGACCGCATCAATATGCTGTTCACCGAGTTTGGGCGCAACGGGATGCGGCTGCTGGAGGAGCGCCACCTCCACCCTGACTTCCCCCACTGGATGTCCCAGAGTTTCACCAAGCATGGGCGTGAGCGGCACACCATCAACCTGATCGCCCACAGCGGCTCCAACTCGCAGGTGGCGATGGAGTGGTCCGGGGACAAGTTCGACGAGGCGTTCGACATCGGAGGGTTGAACCCCTTTGGTATCAGGTCCACTGGGGATGGCCGTCGGCGTCTTCGCCGCTGGTTCGTCAACTACCGGGATGCCCTTCGCTACGTGGACATGATTCGGGAGCGCACTGGGGCACAAGTCAGCCACCGTCTTTCCACACCTGAAGGTCCAATTCGGGAAATCCCGGCATCAGGACTGTTCGTGGGCATGAGTGTGCCTGTAGAGAACGGGCCGGATGGGGGTATCGAACTCGACCGCATTGTCTCCATCGAGAAAGTGCCAGGGCGGTTCGTGGATCTCGATGTGGACGATGCCAGCAACTTTTTCGCTGGTGGGATCTTGACGCACAACTCGATCTACGAGTTCCGTGGAGCCGAGCCCGATGAGTTCATCGAGAAGTCGAACCTGGTCCCCGAGGGCGGGGACTTCGAGACGCTCCTGCTCGACACGAACTACCGCTCAGGCCAAGCCATCGTCGAGGCCGCCAACCAACTGATCAAGCACAACTGCGTAGAAATCTCCACGCTTGTATCAACCCCCACTGGAACGGTCCAGGCGGGGGAAATCCAGGCTGGCGATCAAGTGCTCTCCTACCGGAACGGAGAGGTGGTCTCTCGGACGGTCACCGAAGTTGTTCCATCCCACTGGACTCAGGGGATTCAGATCACAACCAAAGCTGGTCATCACCTGAAGATGTCGCCCAATCACCGTCTATGGGCGTCCGAGCCCATTCTGCCCGAGGGGCACTCGGCGGTGTACCTCATGTTCCGCAAAGATCTGGGGTTTCGCATCGGAGTGACCACAAAGACTGGGCGGACGGCTCGTGGCGATGACTACGCCTCGTCGTTGGGAGCACGGGCCTCCGCAGAACATGGGGAGCGGATGTGGGTGCTGGGTATGTACTCGACGGCAGAGGAAGCCCTCTATGAGGAAACCGCCCTGTCCCTTCGATACTCGATCCCGATGACCACATTCAATGCGGGGATGCGTGGGCCAGACCAGGAACGCATCTGCAAACTGTTCGAGCAGTTCGGACGAAACGGGATGAGGCTGTTGGAGGAAAGGCTCCTCTCCTTCGATCTGCCCCACTGGGCGGCCCAGTCGCAGCGTCGGGAGGATCGGGTTCGTGAAGTCGTGTCTCTGATGGCTCACACCCCCCGTGGTAGCACTATCTGGCTGAAAGAAGGGGATGGCCGAGACCGAGTGCATCGGTTCCTCCAGAGCTACGAAGAGGCACAGGGCTACGCCAGAAAGGTAGGGGAAGAGCACGACCTACTGGTGGTCGAGAAGCTCCGTCTCGCCAACTACGAGCTTCGACTCCTCTCAGCATCCTCGCTGATGCCCGGAATGCTCGTCCCTGTCCTTCATGAGGGCATGATCCAAGCTCAGGAGATCGCCCGGGTCGATACCGTGCAAGGCACGTTCATCGATCTTGGTGTGGAGGAGACCTGTAACTTCTTCGGAGGTGGGGTACTGTCCCATAACTCCAAACAAATCCCCATGACCTGCAAGGCCAACTACGAGGTCAAGGGGGACGGTCACATCCAGGCGGAGACCTTCATCGACCAGGCGGATGCCGCCGACAAGGTGGCGGAGAGCATCGCCGACTACGCCGAGGCAAACGCCACGGCGGACGCCAAGTACAGCAACTACGGGATCGCTGTCCGCTCGAACGCCGAGGCCATGCACTACGCCCTGGGCATGGTGAAAAAGGCCATCCCCTTCAAGTCCAAGGTCAACCCGTTCAAGAGCCCGCCGGTCAAGGCCATGCTCGGGTGGATGTCTCTGGTCGAGGGAGGCCCTGGAATGGCTCGGGACGCCTTCATCAAGGCGGTGTCCGACGCCCTGCGGATGCCCGCCAGCTACCTGGGCAAGGCGTTCACCAACCGGCTGGAGAAGCAGTCCGACCCCGTGCGGTGGCTCCAGAGCATGGACCCGGACGGTGAGTTCCAGCGGGGCTACGCCAAGAACGTCCGGGCCTTCGTGGACAACCTGTCCTTCGTGTTCGGGATGCACGGGAGCCCCGACTCCCCGAGCGAGGTCTACAACACCCTGCTCACCGGCTTGAAGTCCGCTGACGGCAAGACGTTCTTCGACGGCATCGTCGCCAACATCAAGGAGAACAACGACAAGATGGCCGAACTGGCCGCCGAGAACCCCGACGGGATCCCGACGGACCAGCAGGTTGAGGAGGCGGCCGAGGAAGAACTGGTCCTTCTGAACGGGCTCATGGGCTCGAAGGACTCCGTTGACGGCGTGATGTCCTACGTGCGGGAGTTGAAGGCGGTCAACGAGAAGGTGGCGGCTGGAGATGACGACGACCAGGACGCCGTGACCATCGGGACGATGCACTCGTGGAAGGGCCTCGAAGTCCCGAAGCTGTTCATCCCGCTGGTTCGGGGCAAATTCCCCCGGGTCAAGCTGGTCAAGAACCCCATCTCCGGCGAACTGGAGTGCCAGGCCCCGGAGCCCAACGACCCGGCTCTCGCCTCGGAGCGGCGGCTCGCCTACGTGGCCATCACCCGGGCGGAGGACTCCTGCCTGATGATGGACATCGGGAACCCGAGCAAGGCATTCGCCGACTGCCCGCCTTCCCAGTTCATCTCCGAGGCGTGCGTTCCCTGGGCTGGTGCGCCGGATCCGGCGGCCGAAGAGGAAATCGCCGAGATCGAGGGCGGCCACATGGCGTCCCTCGACGAACTCACGGCCCTGTGGGAGGACGAGTACCGGACCTTCGACCCCGAGGAGCCGGAGTTCGAACCCATGCTCACCGACATGAGCCAGATGGACCTCGGGCCGGACCCGGAGGACACGATGCTCGCCGAATGGTTCAAGACCACCGGCAAGGAGGGGTGAGGTGGACGGCCGCAGGGACTACGTGCAGATCTCCCGAGAGGAGATCGAAGGCTGGCTCCAGAGCCTTCCCTGGAAATGGTCCCGCAAGCAGGGACGCCAGGGGGTCTACTTCGTTCACTTCTCCGACCTCGTAGGCGTGGCCGTCTCCACGACGGTCGGGCGTGACGACCGTGCGGTTGGCCGAGCCCGTGGGTCGATGCAACTGTCCCTCGTGTCCCTCGTCACCGAGCACGCCCTCAACCGCAAGGCCAAGGACCGCAAGCACTTCCAGCGGACCAAGAACTGGAAGCAGACCTGGGCGGACGGCATCAAACACTGGCTCGGGGTCTACCAGCAGAGCAAGAGCTTCTACGACGCCATCGCCCCCATCGAGAACCGGGCGAAGTACCAGTCCGACATGCTGGCCCGCATCGAGGCCGTCCCTGGTTGGGACGCCGACCGGATGCTCCAGAGCTTCCACGAGCAGGTGGGACGTGGTGGCGTGCTCACCTCCAAGCAGGTGGCCATCATCGACCGGGCCGAGAAGACCCCCGCCAAGCCCGTGGCACCCACTCGCCCCGCCCCCGGCGTGGACGAGGATCTCCTGAATCGGCTGCGGGGCCTCTACGCCCAGGCTCGCCGGAGGGGGGACCAGTGGACCATGGACTTCGCTCAGTCCATCGCCGAGCAGTTAAAACGAGGACGGGTACTGTCCCCCAAGCAGCAGACCCTCATGGACAAGAAGTTCCAGCAGTTTCGCCTGGCCACGGCAGCACGCCGTCTGGCCGCTGCCTATGTGGGGTCCTTCCGGTAGCCGGGCTGGTCCGGTCGCAAAGCTGCCCCCGGAGCACGGATGTCCACCCCGGAAGCACTGTTGTTGATCACGATGGTCCTCTTGGTGCTCCTGCTCGGCTTCGGTGGGGGGTCAGGAGGGGACTCGGGCTCAGGCCCGGACGCCTTCGCCTGATTCGGGCGGATGATGTCGTCGATGTCCTCGAACTTCACACTGGCCGAGTCGGCCAGCTTCCCATAAGGGCTCACGAGCGGGGCTGTGACCATCACCGACTTGCCGGGAAAGACTTCCTGCACCTCCCGGGTCGTGTACCTGCGACCTTCGTCGAAGTAGGTGACGATGTCCCCGGGAACGGCGTCCGCCGGATTTCCCACCCGTGGCCTTTTCCCGACGGGCCGTCTGTAGATGTAGTTCCGCTCCTTCACAGGGTCCAGACGACGGGGATCCCGTAGTCCTGGGCCAAGTCCTGTCCGCCCTGGAGCGTCAGGTCCATCACCACGTCCCCTTCGTCATCCAGGCCCTCGAACCCGTCCTTGATCGGATGGAGGGCCACGATGAGGGTGTAGGGGCCGTCGAGCGCCGGGAGGCCGGGCTTCGGGGTCCCCATGGGCGGGGGCACGAACTTGCCCTTCGGGGCGGGCGTCGTCGGAGCCACAGGCACGGGGACGGGAGCCGGGGGCGGTACGACCGGAGCCGGAGCAGGAGCCGGGGAGGACTTCCGCCCACCGAGCTTGGCCAAGTTGGACGGGCTCATGCGAACGTAGCTGGTGTGGGCGTACAGGTAGCCCTTCCCGAGCTTCTCGTTGAGACGGTCACGGAACACGTCGAAGCTGACCAGCTTGGTCTGCGGCTGGGAGCCGATCCGGCCCCAGGCCGTCTCGACCGCCTCGTTTCGGCCACGCCCGGTGGCGTACCAGAACTTGCTGGTGTTGGTCGCCGGGTCGATGCACTCCAGGCGCAGCGTCCAGGGTCGGTTTCGCCGAGAGATGTCCTCGGCGTCGTTCAGGGTCAGCTTGGCCATGTTCGGTTCCTCCGTTCGGGTCCCTTCGCCACATCTACCCGCACCTCGCCCGGACTAAAACGACACGGGCTTTTTAGTCTGCCAGGGGTGCCGGTAGATGTTGTGAAGGCTCGACGACCCGAACGGAGGAAGCGACCATGAAGACCGAGTACCCCACCACCCCGCACGACACCGAGAGCACCATCGCCACCCTGGAGAAGCACCTCGGTGGCATCGTGAACGTGTCCTGTGAGGTCCACGAGGCGAAGGACCACGACTCCCTGCGGGACGGCAACCCCGTGGCGGCCGTCGAGGTCAACAACCTGCTGGAGGTCTACCCGGTCGTGACCGAGGAGGCTCTGGGCCTCTCGGGGCGGATGACCCCGAAGACCCGCTGGGCCGTGGACACCTACGTGGACGCCAGCGACCCCTCGGTCGGGCTCTTCGGCTGCGAGCCGGTCGAGCACAGCATCCACGAGTCCCTGCCGGAGGCCGTGGTCGAGATCGCCAAGCTCCTGGTGACGAACATGGTCCAGGCGTCCTTCGATGTCGAGGCCGAGGATGCCATGGCCGAAGAGTACTACGACGACTCGATGGACGGGGACCACGAGTCCGCTCTGGCCTCCGCCGGGTTCGGCACGGACGAGGACTACGGCTGCTACGACGGTGGGGAGGAATTCTGATGTCGGCACAACTTCAGCGTGTGGAGGGGCCTCCGCCCATCGAGGGCGTGCCCGAGGGGGCGTCCGTGCTGGTCGAGTGCCCGTCGTCTTGCGGCGGCGTGAACCACTACGTCCTCGCCTGGACCCACCTCGACTACGGGGATGATGAAGACGTGCCCACTCTGGAGAACTGGTACGAGAACGAGCGGGGAGTCAGCGGACTCTCCAATGTCATCGCCCACTACCGGCTCACGCCGCCGGGATGGGCACAGGAGACGAACTCATGAAGTGGCTGCTCGAAACTTCCATGCCGACCCTCATCACCTCGGCCATCCTGGCCTTGGTCTTCGGGGCGGTCATCGCCTGTACGCCGGACCCCCGCCAGGAGACGGCAGGGACCGACCGGCGGGGGGACGCCATGAAGGTCCGGCTCACCTGCTACGAAAGCGGGATGAAGGTGTTCGACATGGACATCAAGGACTCGACCTACTACGTGCCCGAGGGGGGTCGGCGGTGTTTCGTCGTGAAACACCCGCAAGGCAACATCTACGCCTGCGGGGGCTTCTGCCAGGTCGTTCCTCTGCAATGAGGTTTTAGTCCACCGGGGGTGCCGGTAGACAAGGCAGGAGGAGGACCGGCATGAGCGACGACATCACCACCATCAAGAGCCACACCCAGCTTGGATCCTGGCGAGATGTCGTCCGCATCGTGGCCACCCACTGCTGCGTCTGCCGCCGGGAGTTGACGGACGCCGTGTCGGTCGAGAACGGCATCGGTCCCGTTTGCTCGGCCAAGTACTACTCGAACACCCACGTCCCGACCGAGGAGCAGATCCTCCACGCCACGGGCTCCCTCCAGGTCGCCGACCTCCCCGATGCGGTCATCGACGCCGTGCTCGACGAGTTCGACCGTCGCAACGCCCGCCAGGCGTGCAACATCCTGGTCTACTACGCCTCGGCGCACTACGACGACCGGGACACCGTCTTCAAGATCTCGGCCGTCATCCGTGACCTCGGGTACACGGACCTCTCCGACAAGCTGGAGGAAGACCGCACCAAGGTCGTGCTCCGCACCGGCGACGACAACGGCGTCAAGGTCATCATCGTGGGCCTTTCCCAGGAGAAGTGGAACGCCCGCACGGAAATGCTCAAGGTTCCCGGTGCCCGTCGCCTGGCGAAAGAGGGTGGGAAGTACCGCTACCTGTTCCCCCCCGACGACAAGACCCGGCTCCTGGTCGAGTGCCTCCTCGGCTTCCACTACGGGAACCTGCTGGCCACCGTCGAGAAGGGCTTCCTCGGACGGGACCGCACGGGCATCACCCACATCCCACGCCGTACCTGGTCGGACCTCGAAGCCTTCCGCAGGCCGCAGACGGCTGGAACCACCTCGGTGGCTACGACCACCTCGGGCAAGGGCGGAGCCGTCCGCATCGTGGACCCGGGCGGCCAAAGCCGCATCGAGTTCTGGAGCCCGTTCGACCAGACCTGGCTCGCCGACATGAAGGACAAGGTGGGCTACCGCCGCCGCAAGTGGACGGGCTCGTGCTGGCTGTTCGACCGGGACCTGCTCCCGGTGGTCAAGGACTTGGCCCAGAGGCATTATGGAGTAACCCTGTGATCCCAATGGACACCAGGGTGGAAGATGGGCGATGCTACGGGATCGCTCAGAAGCGTGAACGTCCCGAGGGGCCGTCCGGCCCGCCAAGGTCCGGCATCCCCTCTTTGGAGAAGAGGCTGTGAAACTGCATCACCTGTTGGCACTGTTGCTGGTGGCGGGTCCCCTCGGTTGTGGAAGGACCGAGACCGAGACCCTCCCCAAGCTCACCATGGAACCCGGCCCCATCGCCCCCAACCTGGACGACCAGGAAACCGAGGGCGAGACGGATGGCGACGATGATGACCTGACGCCCATCCAGCCGCCGGACGACATCACGGAGGTCGGGGACGACGATACGACCGGACCCGACGGTGGCACGGACGACCCCGACGGGGACGACGATGCAGGGCCGGACGACGGGGGGTCCGATGGTGGCACGGGCGGCGATGACGGTGGGCCGGACGACGGTGACACGGGCCTCCCCCCGACTCCCATGGAGGGAGACCTCTGCGACGACTGGAACGCCTGCACCATGGACGACACCCTGAATGGGGATCTGGATTGCGTAGGGGTCCCTTACCTCACGCAGGGGACTACGGCGACTCCGGTGGAGTTCGGACTCTGCAACCCCAATGGGGTGCTCACCAAGCTCGACGGCCAGGTCACGGGGCTCTCCACGAGCTACGACCCGCAGACCCTAGAGCCCGGCCTGGTTGTGGAACAATGCGTTGTGGTGGACTTCAGCCAGGTACAGCCCGTCCGCACCGTTGAGGTTTTTGCTGCTGCTTCACCAACGGCGTGCAGCGTGACCTGCACGGTAGACGAAGACCTCTGCTACGGAGAGACCTCGTTGGTCATCGGGCTGGGGGTGGATGGCACTACTTGGACCGACTTCGCCATCGTGGCCATCGAGGAGTACGACCACGACTCGGTTCCCGTGGTCCTCCCGGCCGCCGTCATGGCTCGCTTCGTGCTCCTGTGCAAAGAGCAGACGGTCATGCCGATGCTCGACGTTTCGCTCGACCATGTTCGAGTGGACCCTGGCGACACACAGACCTGCTGGCCCTGAAAGACCTCGGCCCCCGCCACCTCTTCTGGATGACGGGGGCCGAGCGGGAACACGACCGGGGGAGGCCGAGTGTCAGGCAGGGGCCTTCTTGGCGAGGGCGTGCTTGAACACGAGTTCCCACAGGCCGACCGATGTGGCTCCGGTCATGAAGCCTTGAACGAGCCCCTCGCCGAGCGGCAAGCCGCTGCTCAACGAGACGCCCACTGTGGCCAGGATGCCGAGGGCCGCTGCCACCCATGGGAGAGCCTTGGTCCCGACCCTCTCCTTGAGCTTGACGAACCTGTTGAGGACCCACACGAGGAGCGTGAGGAGCACCCCGAGGAACAGGCTCCACTTCCCTCCCTTGGCGGCTTCCACCAGGAAGTCGATGCTCTCCGCCGCATCATCGACCGTTTCCGGCGGGGCCGGGACGACGAGTTCCGGCACGACGGGGTCGGCGTCGGGAGTGGCACCGGGCTCCGGGGCGGTCACCGTGGCTGGGGTGGACTCGGGAGCGGATCCAGCGTCCTGAGCCAGGGCCACGGAAGACGGGGCAAGAAGCAGAAAAAGCACAAGGGTGATGTTGGTGAAACGCATCGGAAGTTCTCCTGTGAGAGGCGAACACACCCGTTTCATCGCAAGATGGGCCACCTGTCAACCCCCTTCTGGGGGAGGTACATCAATGGCCCCTGGCTTTGGTGGGCGGTTCGCATCGTAGATCCGGGCGGGTCCCATGAGGGCCAGTTCTTGCCGGATGAGGGTCCGCTGTTCAGCGGTGAGGGCCGGGTTCAGGAGCGTCTGACGAAGCTGGCCCTTGGCGTCTTTGTCAAACCTGGCCCGAAGGTCCGGGTCCAAGTCCTGTCGCCGAAGGAAAGGCATCAGGCGTTCTCCTCGGCCAACTCGATGGTCAGGGCCGCTGCCGCATCACGCTTCCGCACCCGATCCTGCTCGTCGTAGACGGCCAGGGTAGCCGCCGACGGGTCCGGCACCTCACGGGTGTAGCCCTTGAGCAGGGGCCGCCCGTGGCAGCGATAGCGGTCGGCCGCAGCATAGCCCTCTCCATAACCCGCCGGGGAGATGACACCTCCGAGGCTGATACCCCGCTCCACCGTCTGGGCGTCGCCAAAGATCCCGTTGGTGATGACCACCATCTGGATCTCGTCGCCCTCCGTGGTCGTGTACGGCCCGCTGAAGCCCTCCTCGTAGAAGTTCCGCACCAGGAGGGCCTTGCAAGAGAGGATGCCACCCTTGAGGACCGGCTTGAGGGCCGGGGGGAAGCTCTCTGACACCCAGTCGATGGGACCACCGGGGTTCATCCCGCCGAGCATGAAGGCCGAACCTCCGCCACGGAACAGGCGGAACCGCTTCGTTCCCGTGGGGGTCGAGGTCGTCCACGCCAGGTAACCGTCGATGGAGATCGATCCGTCGGCCATTGCCAGAAGCTCTCCCGGTGCTCCGAGGAACCGGGTGAACTCCTCTCCACCACCCGTGAGAGGCAGGAGGTTCTGGATCGGCCGGATGGCCGCCGAGAAGGTCCGCACGGCCGAGGCATCGTCCCCCAGCGGGTTCTCACCCAGGAAGTCCGAGTCCTGAAGCAGCGCCCCGAGCGGGAGTCGCTCGGTCATGCCCGTCAGGCGAAGCTGGCTGGACCCCGCCCCGGCGTTCACCGGAAGATCCGCACCACCACGGAGCCGGGTCATGGTCGTGTTGCTGCCCACCCGCTCGTTGTTGCGGGGGGCTGCGAGCCGAAGGGTCTGCTCCACGGCCAGAGCCGAGGGTGCCGCCGGGTTGAGGTCACCCACAACAGGCACGTCCACCCAGGCGACCTCGACCTTGATCCCGTTCCCCTCGACACCCGTCGGGATGGATTCCATCGTGACCTTGGGTGTCCCATCGTTGAACGCCGTCAGGGTCCGGGCGAGGTCCGGGTGGCTGTTGAGCAGGGCCACCAGGTTGTCCGCCGTGACGTTCTTGTCCCCGACAAGCTGCTTGACCATGACGTGGAGGCTCACTGCCGAGAGATCCACATCCAAGGCGGGGCCGTCCGGGTCCACATCCCGCAAGACGGCGAACCGGAACGGGAGGTTCGGTGCCGGAGTGATCGGTGCCCCCGTCGGGTTCACCACGACCAGTTCGATCTGGTTCCCACCCGCTGTCGGGCGGGCGTAGTAGATCAAGGTGTCGCCCCCAAGGAAGGCGCTTTCCGGTGGCTGAACCAGCACGATGTCCGTGTCGGCAACACCGCCGATGGCGATGCTCTCCTCATGGACGCCGCCGGGACCCACGGCCGGAAGCGAGAGGCTCGTGTCGAAGATGCTGTTGTCGTCGTGGGAGTCGAACTGGTAGTAGCTCGCCGTCCAGATGGCGGTGATGTCCAGGTCTCCGTTGACCTGGGGATTCGCCACGAACGCCACCCCGCCGTAGGTCTGACCGTAGTTCACCGTGGGGTTGACCGTGGCGTGGATGTTCCCCACGGTCGGGTCAAGCACGCTGTCCGGGTCGTAGGTGGCCTTCGGGATGGTCACCGTTGAGGTTTGAGCCTTCGGGTGCAGGGTCCCGAAGTTCAGATTCCCGTGGGTGACGGCATCCGAGTAGACCTCGGCCACCTTGCTGGACTCGTCCACTGCGAAAGTGTTGGCGGTGGTGACGCCTGTACCACCGACGTGGAAGCTGGTCCAGAGGCCGGGGCGGACCCCGTACAGGTCCACCACGCTGTCATCGAGGTTGGTCACCCGGACCCGGAACGCCTCGCCGTGCTGGTTGGCGTTGTACAGCGAGTCGTTGTCGAGGATCTCCAGTGTGGCCCGAGCACGGCTCGGGTTCCTCTTCTGGCTCTCCGTGAATGCCCGGGTCAGGATCCGCCAGGCCGGGTCGTCCACCACCGTCGGTGCCCGACGGGCGGCGAGAGGAGTGTTCTCCGTGAAGCCCACGTCGAGCATGGTCCCCGGGTACATGTCCCCGCCGACCTTGCCCGTCCCCAACGTCGTGTAGAAGTCGAGGCTGGCGAGCACCTGGAAGGCCCGGGGGTTCGGCGTCTGGGGCACGAAGTCCCCTCCGGCGTCGAACTGCTGGATGGCCGTCACGAGGGCGTGCTGGCCGGACATCGAGATCTGGCCGTAGCGGTTCTCGTAGTCCGAGGTCGTCCTCGTCTCCCCGTTCCGGCTCATGTACACGTCGCCCTGGTACACGGTCCGGTTGTGTGCGACGTACATCCCGTCGTTCAGGCCAGCCGGGCATGGCAGGACCATGTGGACGCCTTCGAGTTCGAGATCGTCACCGTCGGAGCGGAGGACCCCCGCCCCATTGTGGCCACGAGAGAGGACGTAGTTGTTCTGGTTGATGAACCCCTTGGCGAAGCCGAAGACGACGCACTCGACCACGTATTGGAAGTCGGCGAACGTCTGCCCCTCGACGTACCCGGGGATCCGGCGGATGTCGATGAGGTTCTCGGGGATGACGTAGGTGTGGTCGTTCAGTTCCCCGGTGAGGTCTTCTCCACCATCCTGAAGAATGAACAACGTCTGCCGCTGGGCATCCCGCTTCATCAGGTTGGTGGCCGGGTCAGCGAGGACCGTGATACGGTCGGCGGCGAAGGTGTCCCCACCCTTGGCCTCGAAGTCCTGGCGTTCGTAGATGCCGTAGATTCGGGCCGGACCATAGAACGTTGGGATCTGGACGCCGACGAGCCCACGACCGAGGTCCGAGGAGTTGACTTCGGCCAGGTCGTTGCGAATGCGAACCGTGGCTGCATCCACCGAAGCTGCGATGTCCGCCGGGACCTTCCGGGCTCCGATGAAAGGGAGGTTGTTCACCGCCGCCGGGAGCGTCCCCTGATGGCCGTAGGTCGTGCCCGGCTCGTTGGTCACGAAGAAGAAGCTCGTGACCTCGTTGCCAGCCGTGGTGTTGTCTCGCCCACCGATGATCTCGAACACCGGCTCGGTGTCGTCGATGCTGTCGAGGAACAGGTGGTTGATGCCCGAGAGGAACCGTCCCGCACCCGCCAGGGTGTCCACGTAGTACGGGATGTCCTGCCGACCGAACCGGGGCATGAACTCCCTGGGGAGGGCGTAGCCCATCTTCTTGCCCGTCCCAGGGGTCCCCGTCCAGATCTGGAGGGAGTCCTTCGGGGAGGCGTCATCCCAGTTGTACGGGCCGATGAGGCTGTCCGTGAGGATTGCCGTGGTGAGACCCTTGAGGGTCATCTCCCGATCACGGAAGGGTCGGAACACGACCGTCTTCGAGCCCTTGTCGTAGAAGACCTGGCTCTCCCGGTCGATCTCCGTGAACCCGACCACGGTGCCGCCATAGTTGGGGGCCTGGGGTGCGTGCCACCCGAGGCCGGGCAGGCGGTTCCACGTCTGGACATACGCCGTGTCGAAATGGGCCTCGTCCACAGGGACGCCCGAGAAGGCAGCGAACGTGGTGTCGATCTGGGTCTTGTTCTGCTGGAGGTAGGTCCCCGAGTTGGAGGCTGCTCCGCCTCGGATGGCAACCCGCACGATGTCGTCGGGAACCCGAGCCACCGCTCCTCGGCCCGGGTGATACATCAGGGTCAGGCTGAGGGCCATCTTCGAGGCCACAGCCACTCTTCCGAGTCCGGCATCCGTCGGGAGGGACAGGTCGTAACCCGAACCCTGGCCAACGCTCAGGGCGTTCCACGGGTGCGAGGTGAGGCCCCCGATGTCCGTGAGGACGATGGCCAGGTCGGCCACCCTGGTCGGGTAGTTCGAGGTGTCCTCGGCGTTGTGGTACTGGGAGCGGAACTCCACCGTCACCGTCTTCCCAGCCGGAGAGGTGTCCACGAACCCGCCGGTAGCCCCGTTCCAGGCCGTGAAATCAGCCGAGAGGGGCTCGACCACGATGCTCGTGGCATTCAGGGCGTTCTTGGTCGTGTAGCCGACCGTCCCCGCCCCGACAACCTTGAAGGCCCCGTTGTTCTGCGGTTCGGAGTCATCCCCGTAGAGGACGACGTAAACCTCCGACGATGCCCCCGTCCGGTCCTTCCCGTAGCAGGTGAGCATGTCGTAGAGGGTTCGCTGACCACGCAGGAGAGGGGTCGCTACCAGACCAGCGTCCGACTCGAAAGCTCCGTTGGCGTCCTGGGTGTAGAACCCTGCAACCACGTCGAAGTCCAGGCCCACGTCGATCTCGATCTGGACCGGGTTGGGGTTGTTGACGAGGTTCGCCGTGGTTGTGCCGGAGAGACGCAGCGTGTCGTGCAGGAGGCCGCCAAGCACGATGAAAGGCCGCTCGAAGTTGGACTCCCGCCACGGGTACATCGGCCCGGGGTGGTGATCCAGGTGCGTCGGGTCGATGTCGGCGAGGGTCGGCGGGGCAGGCTCCTGGGAGGGCTCTTCGATGAACCGCAGGGTAACCGGGTACTGGTTCCCGTTCAGCGGGTCCACGTTCGGGTAACCCGACTTCCACCATTCCCGAGGCGTCACGAACCGAACGGCCTTGGTCGTGCCATCACGGAACGTTCCCCGAGCCCCGCTGGCCCCATCGTTCCCGCCGATGAACAGCAGGATGGTCGAGCCGTTGGAGAACGAGTTCACGTCGGTGGGGGTGTCCCCCATGTTCACGAACCCGATGGGGTTGAAGTCCGCCCCCACGTCCCAGCGGACGGTGGCGTCGAAGGTGTCCGCCGTGGTGATGCCCACGCCGTTGGCGTCCTTGGTGGCCTCGTTGTCGAGGAGCACCGTCACGTCCGGCTGGATGACGGCTCCGTCGGACCAGATGGTCCTGATGCCGTCCGGGCCGTCGAGGCTCTCGGTGTGGTTCGGGGTGTTCGTGGCCCTATCGGCCAACAGGTAGTCCACCTCATGGACCACGGGACCTTCCGAGTCCCCCGGAGCCGACTGTTTCCAGGTGGAACGGAGGTCGCCACGAAGCAGAGCAGCGACGTTGTGCTCCAAGATGCGGGAGAAGTCCCAGTCGCCCGGGTTGACCCCGTGCCGGAGGTCGAGCACGTCCGTCGCCCGAACCTCGTCGGCGAAGGCTCCGTCCGGGCGGGAGTTCCAGAAGTGGATCTCCGAGCCAGCCTCATGGCCCACCACAGCCGTCCCGTACCGGCCACGGCCACCCGCCGGGATGGTGATCTGGTTGTTCACCGTGTCCACGGCCGAGACACCGACGATCTCGTCGCCGATCATCAGGAACGTGCTGCTCAGGACCAGGGAGGTGTCTTCGAGACCGGAGCCGTTGAGGTTGGTCACACCCACGACGGCCTGGGCAGAAACCCCTGCCGAGGGGCTCAGAGCGTTGGTCAGGGTTGCCTGGAGAAGGACCCGGCTTCCCTCCAGAGGGTCAGCCAGGGTCTTGGACGCCGGGGTGCGCTCGAAAGCGCCGTTCTGGTTCGGGTTCCCGGCCCCGCTCACCGCCGTGTAGACGTTGTTGTTGCGGCGGAAGATGGCGCAGACGGGGACGGCGTAGGTGTAGCCGTCCACCGTGTTGAGGGCGTTGTTCGGGTCCCCGTCACCAGCACGCCAGAGGCCCACGTCCCCGAGTTCCTCCCGCATGTTCTTCCACTGGAGGCCAGAGACGGGGGCTTCGGCCGCCCCCTGCCCGAGGATGTTAGGGTCGTCGAGCCCGTCCGGGTACACGTCGAGGACCACACCGGCCCCAAGACCCACACCCTGGCCGAAGACCCGGAGACGGTACTGCACCTGGACCCGCTCGGTCGTCTCGAACCCGATGGCCGGGTCTTCGAGGTCGTCGGTGATGTTCGTGCCGCCGTACTTGGTGTTGCCGTACTTCCAGACGGTGGATGCGTCGGGCTTGTTGACCGTGCTCGGGTTCGGGGCAACGAGCGTCTGCCACGCCTCCAAGAACACGAAGTCCACCCGGGTGTCCGACTCCGGGGGCGGGTACAGGCGGACGAAGTTCCGCATGTCGCCGTCGGTCGTGATGTCCGTCCCAGCAACCGGGATGACCCAGCCGTTGACGTTGGCCCACAGGACCGGCTGCTGCTCGGGCGCTTCGAGGACCCCTTTGTCCTCCTTGGGGTTCCCCAGGATGAACAGGTTGGCCCACAGGGGGTTGAACTCGTAGTCCTCGATGGACCTGGTGGGGTCGAGGAGGAACCCGGAGGGCATGATGGACTTGACGAGCAGGCGGAACCGTTCCCAGTCGATCTGGGACATCAGGTTCAACTCGCTGTCGAGCGGCGGCTTCCCCTTGGCCCACACAACGGGGCCAAATTGACGATCCAGAGCACTCAGCGTCCGAGAAACGCCTTTTCCGTAGTCAAGCGACATGGCGGTTCTCCGTCAGGGCCTTACGGACTTGGTAGACCCGGCTACGTGATACGCCTGCCCGCTGCACGATTTCCGGCACAGGAAGCTGAAACACCAGTGCGTGCCACGGCTCAAAGCGCAGCCCTCGCAAAGAGGCATAAGGGTCTGATTCCGAGATGAGTCCTCCATGACTTCGACGGAACTGTACCCAGTCGTTCCAGACCGCTTTCTTCCGGCCCAGGCAAGGTCCATCATGTTCGTACAGCCACAGCATGGATCTCTCTGCTTCCGCCCCGGAGAGGCGAAGGTGGATGCCGAACTCAGAGGGCTTTTTCCCGATGACCCGTTCGACCACGTCTCGAAGGCCCTCTCGGAAGGACGGTGCGTTGCACGTCAGGCTGACCTTGATGATGCGCCCTCCTTTCATCTTCCGAAGGGGGGAAACCCAGACGCCGCCGTCACAGTCGAAGAACCCACGCACAAAATGCGGGAGGTGCTTCTCAGGAACCTGTGGAAAATCGTGGTCCACCACGGACTTGCGAGGGATGAGCCCGAGCCGCACCAAGTCCTCCCCCAACGCCTTGTCCGTCACCCGGGACGAGTAGAGAGGGTTCTCACGATCCGAAGACCGCTCATGGATGGTATTGGTTGCTCCAATGAAGGCGTGCCACCACTCAACGGTCGGCCTGTCCGTGTTGTAGAACTGGACATACCACGAGCGGGAGGTTGGGCGCAGGCTGCCGTCGGCATAGAACAGCCCGAGGGCGTATGCCATCTCATCCGACCACTGGCTGAACCTGCTCATCTTCCTTCCGTCCTCAGAAAAGTACCGCAAAGCTCGCCAAGTAAATCTTGTTGGCGGAATTATTGCGAAAAACGACTCGAATGCGGGTCGTCTTCACGCAGAATGCTACCGGCTCCAGCAACCCCACCTGGCACCAGGTCGCTCCATTGTTGACGGAGATATAGGCAGAAAAACCGGGCGGCTCCTGGTCCATCTCCATCACCCGCCGGAAGGCGGGCTCGTTCTTGCCGCTCTGCGCCCCGTAATCGGCAGCGATGTCATGGGACACGTCGAAGCTGTAGAGCTTCCACCAGAGCATGAACTCGTCGGTGCCTACCTCGTTCTCGTCGCAGTCGAGGGTGTAAGGGCCGATGTCGATCTCGTCCGTGACGATGAGACCGGGCCTTGGTGTCGCCGTTCCGTTGTTCTGGGCGAGCAGGGCCGTGTGGGTGGGCATCTGGCCCGAGTCGTCCAGAGGAGCCTCCCGACCCGTCTGGAACCTCGGCGTGAACCGCTCGTCCGTGTCGGGGTCGTGGAACTCGAAGGTGAAGTCCAGTTCATCCACATGCTCGTCGGTGAGCAGGGGGTTGAAGTAGACGTTGCCGAACTGGGGATACGTGGCCAGGAGACGGGCCATGCCCTGGGAGGCGAGGTCGTTGCCGTCGATGTCCCCGCCGCCGTCCAGCAGGTAGTCCGAATCCGAGACTGGGAAATCCAGGTCCAGCGGGACGGGGAGGAGGAACCGCCCGTTGATGTAGGTCGCCCCCTCGGTCCCGAGGACCGGGACCTTCTCCACCTGAACCACCGGCGACTGGTTCGGCACCGGGGACAGGTGGGAGGCGAAGTCTACCTGGATCCGCACTGGTTAGTACTCCACGTTGAAGTCGATGATTTGGTTGGCGGCGTTGGCCCCCACAGAGTCGATGCCGGGAGACACCCCAAAGATGGTCAGGTTCACCCGGTTCCCAAGGACCACCATGCCATTGGTCGGGATGGCCCCACCGGCGGCTCCTGGCGTGTCGGTGATGCGGTCTGCGATGTTGCCCATGAGCACCCCCACGTCCGTGGCGGAGGCTCCACCGTTGACCAGAAGGTCACCTGTCACGATGTTGCCCTGCGCCACGTAGTTGAGGACGTTCCGCAAATCGAGGGTGGTGTTGCAGTGGTTGCCACTGACGCTCGGGCGGTCGGCGTTCGCCGAGAACGCCAGACTTTCAAAGCAGTAGTTGCCGTGAACGATGCAGTCCGAGTTCTGAATCGTCACCGAGCCCTTCGCCAAGCCGGTCCGGTTGTGGCTGAAAGTGGCTTCTGGCCCCCCAACCACAACATCCCCGCCGTCGATCCGGTTCCCAACGATGATGTCCCGCTGCCCTGTGGCCTGGAGGTCGCCACCTGACAGGTGGTTGCCCGTGAACGTTGCATCCACTGCGTTGATGTCTACGGTCCCGAGGCTGAACCAGTTTCCTGCGATGGCACAGTCGTGGGCCGCTGCGAGAATCTCCAGGGAGACCCCACTACTCGACCCCACCATGTTCCCAGTGATGGCGGCGGAGGGACCTTCGACCCGAATTTTTCCGATGCAGAGGTTGCCCGAGATGACCGAGTTGGTCACTGCCCCCGTCAGAATGAAGATGCTGCGCACTCGGTTGTTGGAGATGACCGGCTCGTCACCCGTACAGTTGATGTCGCCGTTGGAACCGTCAAGCAGCCTGTTGCCCACGATGACCGGCCGGGCGCTGTTGGAACTGACGCTGATCCCATCGGTCCCGATGATGTTGTTGGCGATGACAGGGTCGTCCCCATCGACGTTGATGGCGTTGAACCCCACGGCGGTCGTCCCAAAGATGGAGTTCCCCAAAACCAGGCACGAGTGCGAGGTCTGGTCGAGAACGATCCCCTGTCGCCCGCCGCTGTCAAGGCGGTTGCCGAGGACAACCCACCTCTCAGCGTCAGCGAGGTGCAGGACCCCCTCGTCCATGTAGTTGTTGCTGCAAACGCCGTCGTCGCCGCTAATCTGGAGTGAAACGTTCTCTGCGGTCCCGTTTCGGAAATGGTTGCCGGTGATGACTCCGTCGGACCCCTGTAGCAGGGAGGACCCGTTGTCGTTGATCCCGCCGACTCCGAAGTGGTTGCCCGAAACGATGTATCGATCCGAGCCTGTCGGGAAGTAGCACCCCTTTGTGCAGATGTTGCCGATGAGGGCGTTGTCATCGCCATGGACCGTGATGCTGGAGAAGAACTCCCCGTTCCCGATCCCGGCCCCCCAGTTGGTGATGTCGATGTCGGTGTCGAACCCGGTCATGACCCGGTTGTTCGCCAGGATGTTCTCGAACGACGGCACTGTGGCTGTACCAACGGTGATATGCCCGTCGATGAAGTTCCCGACGATGAGGTTCGTGTCCCCAACGATGGCGAAGTTGGCCGTCCCAGGGGCGGCAGGAACAACCATCACGTTTCCGGCGATGACGTTCCGATGGCTGTCCTGGCCAGATCCGCCGTCGATGTAGATGGCCCCCCAGTTGCCCACAACCGTGCTCTGCTGGAGGTTCTGGCTGGGTCCCGCCAGGAGAGCCAGGTTGAACCTGTTGCCCGAGATGACCGTGTCGGCGGTCCCGCTGGGCTCGGTAGCGGCGTAGCGGATCTGGTCGAACAGGTTCCCCACGAACACCAGCCTGTCGCCCGAAATCTTGATCTCCCCCTCGGGCATCTCGTTCCCGATGAAGAACGTGTCGTCGAACACCTTCACGATGGCTTCGTCCCCGACGCCCATGTAGATGTTGTTGGAGACGACGTTGGAGGCCCCGAAAGAAAGGCCGGTCGAAACACCCGGGTCGAGGATGAAGTTGCCGTTGACGATTGTCCGCAGGGCGGTTCCTGTGATGGACCCGGTGATGTGGTTCCCGTCGATGACGGAGTTGATGCCGCCCGTCTCGACGTGCCCGCCGACCGTCGTGACACCCAGGATGAACCGACCCGCCCGGCCGGTCGTCGTGACACTGTGGGCGAAGTTGTTCCCCACGGCAGTGATGTACTGCTCGTCCACGTACAGGGAGGCATCCGAGGTTCCGAGCGGGTTGCTGATGTCAGCCTGGTTGTTGGCCACCACCGAGCGGAGCAGGTTGTCGGTGAAAATCGCCCGCTTCTCTGCCCACCCAGCCCCGGCGACCGAGGCCATGTTGTCGAGGCCGCCGCCTCCGGTGATGCCAAGGTCGTGAACGTTGCTCAGGACGTTGTTCACGATGCGGCACTCGGACCCACCGTTGACGTAGAACATCTCCCGACAGGAGGCCCAGATGCCCGCATCCCCCATGTTCGAGATGTAGTTCCCCTCGTACAAGGAGTTCGACGCCCCGTTGTCGATGATGCCGACCCCGGCAAAGGTGTTGATCCTGTTGCCCCGGACGACGATCCCATCCGGGCCAGTGCTGCTGACCAGGATGATGCCACCATGGGGCTCGGGCTCCCCGAGAGGATTCAGGCCGGTCAACTCCTGTACGCCATCGCCGCCTGCGGGGTCGTCGTAAGGATCACCGGGATCCCAGAACCCGACGAGCCAGTTGTTCTCGATCCAGATGTTGGTGAGGGTGTCGGTCGTGTTACCTCGGGCTACGCTTCCACCGAAAAAGATCCCGGCGTCCGAGCAATGAGCCAGGCAGTTGCGGATCTTCCAGTTGGAGGCGTCCCCCTCTGTGAACCAGATGAACGCATGGGCGACGTTCAGCGGGGGGCCGGAGAGATTCTCAACCCAGTTGATGAGGGACACCTGGTCGATGGTGATGTTGTCACAAGAAGACTCAATCCCAGCCCAGTTGGTGAACGCCACCCGCCCCATGGTAGTTGAAGGACCCTGGCCCGTGTCCCGGTACTCCAGCACCAGGTCACGGAACTCCAGGTTGTTGTGCCCGTTGAGGTCGAACAGCGGCACATCGGCGTCCCAGGCCACTGCCTGCTGGTTCTGGACGCCAGACCCACCGACGAAATGTGTGCCGTCGAGGCGGTGGGCTGTGCCCTCGATGATGATCCCGTCGCAGGTGAACGTGATGGGGAGCTTGTTTGGGTCCTCGTTGGTCGGACCCACCACCTTGATGCGGATGTAGCGGTCCCCGTGCAGGTCGTTCGACGGGGCCTGGGCCGCCCGGTACTGCATGACCTCGCAGGCGTACTTGACCGCATCCGCAAGCTCGTCGAAGTGCGGATGGGCAGACTCGGTGGGGTGGTGGGTCGTGGCTCCGACCAGGATGTCGTCCCGCAGGTCGATGTCCTGAAGAACCTTCCTCATGTCCACCAGTTCGGTGAGAACCCCAACCTCAACGACGGCGATGGCCACGAGGACGTTGTTGTTGGCCGGGAGAGGCATCCCTGTCTGGGTGTTGAAGGCCGGGCAGGCGGGGTCGCCGCCCTGGGGCTCCAGGTAGCAGTAGTAGGTCCCGTCACCCTTGAACTGGATGCTCGACGAGGCCATCTCGGAGCGCACGCCCTCGATGAGGACGACGCCCTCGGTGAACTGCACCGTGTCGGTCCCGAGACCGGACGCCTCGAAGCCGGAGATCACCCAGGAGGACAGAATGTCGTCGAAGAGCTTCTGGTGCTGCTGGGCCAGTTCTTCCAGCCCCTCGATGAGCACCGAACCGTCGATCTGCTTGCGAAGGACGGCGTGCTTGAACCGGAGCGCAGTGGCCCGGCTGGCCGACCCGTAAGTGACATCGTGGGCGTAGCTCGTGCCCACGTCCCCCGTGTCGCTGCTCGGGAGCATGATGTCCCGGCGAAGGACGGCGATGTACGGGTTGTCGTCGTCCACGGTGATGGCCTGGACCCCGATGCCGCCGAAGCAGCTTTCGAGAACCGTCCCACCACCACCATGGGTGTTGTTCTGGAACTCGAATCCGAAGGTCGAGACCGGGTGACGGTCGTTGTCGAGGAAGGCTGGTGGCCCCTCCGGGTCGAGCCCCTGGATGATCTCGATGAACCCGTTGACGGGGATGTCGGTCGGGTTCACCAGGTCGAGGAGGTCGATGCTGAGGTGCGTGCCGCTGGTGACCACCTGGGGCGAGGCGTTCGTGCCTGCCAGCCTCCAGTACCGCCGCTCGCTGAACACGTCGGCGTTGGCCCCCACCCCGTTGGCCCCACAAGCAACACCCTGCTCGCCTCGGCCCCCCGTCACCCGGACGCTCGCTCCCAACTGCCCAGCCTCCCGGCTGTAGGGCACGCAGGCAGCGAACAGGACGAACTCACGGCGACGGTTGTCCCCGAAAACGACGGTGGCCGTTCCATCCGCAGGGTCGGTCGTCAGGTTGTGTTTGCCGAAGCCAGAGGAGTCGATCTCCAGCACGGTCGGAGAGACCGAGACGACGGTGAAGTCGCCGTTATTGCTAGGGTCCGTGGCGTTGATGATGGTGCCACGATCCCCCACCTGGACCCCGTCAACCGTCCAATCTCCAGCGGCCCGGGTGATGGTGTCGTTGCTGATGCCATTGTCGGTGAAAGCGAATGGGCCGCTGACCTCCAGGGGCTCTACGACCCGGGACCCCACCGGAGACAGGTCACCGCCCTGGGCAGGCTCATGGGAGAGAGTGACCAACCCGGAGGAGTAGTCCACGTCCCACCACTGCTCCTCACCGGAGAGTTTCGGATCGAGGACCACTTCCCTGGATGTGATAGGCCGGGAGAAATCGGGGACGACATGGCCCGCCCCACGGTCCTTGGCGGGGAACAGAACCATGCGGAACCCGAGGTCCATGAGGTTCCCCGGGTTGGCGTTCTGCTCCGCCGTGAAGCCGGTCCCAGTGTAGCTGGTGTCGAAGATGGCCTTGTCGGGGGCGTGGGGGACCCAAGGTGTGGATACCGGGTCCGCCGAGTTCTGCTTCATGCTCCGGCTGTGATCCACCCAGTCGGGGTTGATCAGGTTCGTGAGCCGGGCCTTGGAGATCTTGTCGATGCTCGGGTGCGTGTCGAGCCAGAGGCTCTGCACGGCATCGTGGAACGACATCTTGTAGCGGATGCCGTCGTTCACCCCCGGGGCGTACTGGGTCACCAGGGCTCGGGGCGGGGTGAAGAACGGGACGCCGGTGAGCGGGTCCACCTCGGGGATGCGCCGGAGATGGAGACTAGAGGCAAAGCCTCCGACCACCGACTCCCCGACGATCTCGTGGTAGCCCATGATCCAGGCAAACCCAGGATCCGCCTGCCAGTCGCCCGTGGTTCCATCCCATGTCACCGCATCTCCGATGAGTTCAACCTCATGGATACGGGCGACTCGACCGAAGGACGTGTCCTCAGGGGGTGCAAAACCACTCTCCAAAGGCATGGAGAGGTCCGGTGTCTGGAGGATCAGCGGGGCCGGAGCCGTCGTGAAGGAGTCTGGCTGAACCCCTACGGCCGTCTCCTTCGGGTCTTCGATGGGGAGAAGGGCTCGGTGGTGATACGAGGAGAGGTCACCACCAGTGGTCGGCCCCCCGTAGGTGAAGCCTGCCCACGGATCGTACTGACCTGCATCCCCAAGGAAAGCATTGTAGAGAACGAACGGAGGCGTGTACTCATCCCCCAAAGCCCGAGCCGGGGGGACGACGGCGAAGGTACGCTCCGCTCCAACCTGCCCCGATCCTGGGACAGCCACGAGGCGTGTCGCCTTCGGGCGGATGAGCGTGATGCCCCGGATGATGGGAATGGTCCCGGTGATGTCGAAGAAGTCGGAGATCCGCTTGATGGGGTCGAGCGTGAACGACTTCAGCGTGTCGTCCATGGCGATGATGCGGAAGATCTCGAACTTGGCCGACGGGTTGAGGGGCTGGATGCCCACTCGGGTTCCCGTCGGGTCACCGATCAAACCGTCGCCGGGTCCACCGAACCCCGCTGGATCCGCCAACTCTCCATCCCGACCGCCCATGGAAACGACCATGTACAGGCCGCCATCGAACTCGGTGAGGTCAGAGAATCCGTAGTAGTGGTTCAGGGTGGTCGCACCGGCAAGGTACTGCTGAACATAGGTCTGGATGGCTGGGCCGGGGGGCGTCCGAGCGGACACGTCGTCCGCCCCCTCCATGTCGATGGAGATCACGTCCCCGGTGGACCCGGCCCCGGGGGTCAACTGCCACTGCCAGTCGCAGAGGTTGGACTTCAAGGTGGGGCCGACGATCTCGAACGAGATCGGGTGCCCGAGCAGAGACGGCCCCTTCGGGCCGAAACGGTGCGTGCCCCAGTCGTAGGGGCGGAAGTTGACCTCGGGGAGGCCCGGCTGACCCAGACGGTTCGTTTTGCGCTGGAGGGCCGGGACGGCCTGGGCACCATCGTTCTGACTCGAAGCCCCGAGACCCATCTCGTAGGAGGCGGCCCAGGACCCGGCGAAGCCTCTGAAGACCTCGGCGGCTTCCGAAGACCGAGAGGCCGGGACGGTCACATGACGGTCGAGCGCCTCCTGCCAAGGCGCACGCTGGGCGTGCGGGACCGAGGTCTCCGTGTGAGCCTTCTGCTCATGCGCCTTGGTGAGCTTGTCCTTGGGGAACGCCATGCAAAAAGCTCCGTTGCCTCACCTCTGGGGGGCTATAGCCTCCCCACCGAGCTACACCGGCTGAACGAGCCGGATGCCGCAGATGCCCCGGAGCCTCTCGTAGGAGATCCCGGGACCAGGGACAGGACCGAGGAACGTGTCGGTGCCTGGGTCGTACTCGTTGTCCATCGCATAGGGGGTCGCCGGGGACCCCATCTGCACCTTGACCAGCACCGGCACCTCCCCGACCGTCGTGCCCTCGATGCCAGTGCTGGCGAAGAGGTTGACGGCGGGTCCGACGTTCACCCGCACCTGGCAGTAGACGATACCCGTGACGGGGTCCACAGCATCGAAGGTGTCTGGGCCGACGACCATGCAGCCAGCCCCGTCGAGGTTGGGGTCCTGCTTGCTGGGACCGGCACCATCGGCACGGCCCAGGTCCATCCAGGTGGTGAGCCCAGGGACCTTGACCAGCACTGCCACCTTGTCCTTGGCCACCCCTGCACCACCGGGACCCGGGGGGTCGTAGGCGAAGTCGGACAACTGGATGCCGTCGAGGCGAATGGTGAAGAACGGCTGCCCCGCCGCCGCAACGGCCTGGCCGAAGCTGGCGTCGAACGCCCGAACGAAGGTCCGCAGCCCGGCCAGGCTCGAATAGTCCGGCTGGTCCGCAGGAAGGGCGTCCTGAGCCAGGTTCGGACGCAGGTTGGGGCTGCCCACGGGGCTGTAGTCGGTCTTCGGGTAGATGAGCAGGCCGGTCGAGGGGAACGGAGCGTTCACCATGTCCGTGATCGGGGGGTTACGATCTGGCCAGCCCACGACCTGAAGCTCCGGCGTGATGGCATCGAGCCCACCACCCCCGTGCAGGTTGAACTCCTGCTGGTGGATGTTCATCGGGAGCCAGGCCGTGTTCGCCCAGTCGGTGCTGTGGCTGGCCGTGGCCCCGGCTCGAACCGGAACCTCGATGGGGGTCACGCCCCAGGTGAACAGACCCGGACCCGTGAGCGCCCGTCGGGCGATGGACCCGTAACCTGCGATGGCGTGAAGCCCATCCGGGTCAGCCAGTCCTCGGTGGAAAGACGTGATGTAGCGGTAGCTCTCGTCGAGGAACCGCTCCCACACGTCCTTCTCGAACGTGAACATGTTGGGGTCCACCGAGGAAGGCGTAGCCCCCGATGTGAAGTTCCCGAACTCGCCCAAGAAGTTGATTGGGTCGAAGCTCGTCGTGTGGAGAAGGATGACCGCCCCATCCGACGGCTCCACGATGATCCCGTGGCCATCATTGGCCGAGTACGGGATGACCGCCGTAGTCGCTGCCTGATGACCCAGCGGCGTGCGGAAGAACGCTCTCGGCCGAGCCCTCATGGTGAATGCAGGCTGGGATGCGTCCCCGTGGAAAGTGATGTCCGCCCCCCCTGCCATTCCGATGACCGCTGCATCCCCGATCTGGGGACCGTTGGCATCCGAGTACTGGTTGGCTCCACCAGGACCCATGTGGGTGAAGGGGACCTCCACCCGGGAGGGGTTCTTCGGGGACAGCGGGTCGGAGAGGCCGAGGTCGGTGTCGGCGTTCAGCGGGAACGTGGCCGAAGGACCATCGGGCTGGTCTGCCGGAGGAGCCGGATGCGGCCCGAAAGCGAACGGGAAAAACGTGATGAAAGCCGGACTCGGGGTGGACAGCAGGGCCGGATCATCCGTGCCCGCCACCACGTTCTCGCTGTTCAGCCAGGCATCATCCGTCCGGTAGAGCCGGTCGAAGAAGCCGTTGGTTGTCTCGGTGATGTCGAGGCCCGAGAACAAGACGTTGTTTGCCCCCGTGTCCTGACGGTGGCTCACGAAGTAGGCCACGCCGGAGACGTACATGACCCCATCGGGGGATCCCACACGACGGAGCCAGTCGAAAGTCCCCGTGAAAGTCGGGGCTGCGATGTAGTCCAGCAGGATGTTGGACCGGCGCTGGAAGTACGTTCGAGCCACGTAGCCGTAGTCGGCTGCCGGGCCATCGGGGGCTGTGAACGTCCCACCCGAGGACACCTCGTTGACCAGGTTCGCCGACCCCTCGACCGGGTCGGTCGTGTCGATGGTCTGCGCCCCGTAGATCTCGTACCCGTCGGTGGCGTCCCACGGCATGACGCCGTCCCGAACGAACGCCTCGAAGTCTCGCTCCTTCTTGAAGTGGATGAGCCAGTAGGAGCCGACCTCCTCCTCGACGCCGTTGACCTCCGTGGAGGGCATGAGGAACGCCTGGCGGTAGCGACCCACCTGCCAGGTGACGTAGTCCTCGTCGAATGGAGTTCCGTAGTTCCCCGCCGTGTTGACGGACGCAAAAGCCGGGTCCGCAGGCTGAGCGACCTGGAAGAACCGGAACTTCTCCCGTGTGGTCACCGGGTCCGCCCCAGACGGAGTCCACTTCAAGCCCTCGGCCGAGTAATCCTTCAGGTACGGGAGCCGGTAGCCGAAGAAGTTCTGGGTGAGCAGGCGGAACCCAGGTGCCGTCGGGCTCTCCATCGAGATGATGGCATTACCGATGACCGTGTGCCCGATCCTTGGGGCGGCCACGTTCGCCACCGCCACCGGGTCCGGGTCGTAGGCGTTCACATCCCCGCCGAGGATGGGGATGCCATAGCCCGAAGGGTCAGCCTCTCCGGCGTTGGGGTCCGTCCCCAGACGAACCTGCCCGAGGGCCGGGGTCGTGGCGTTGAGGTCCCTGTCGTAGACCCCCGCCCCCCCGTCGAAGGGGGCCTTGAGACCCTGGGCATCCAGGGCATCCAGGCCCCGATGGATCTCCGAGAGGTTGTACTGGCCCGTCGCCCGGCCGGGAAAAGCGAACGGGTCGTAGTTCCCGTCTGCATCCTGGCCGATGGAGAAAATGCCACCCGGGTCGCCGTCACAGGCCCCGAAGTTGTCGCAGTCGTCATCCCCACCGTCGCACCCCTCGCCAAGGATCCCCTGGCCGAGAAGGATGGCTGCCACCACCCTGTCGAGGAGAGGCTGGGCAAGGAACTCCTGAACGGTCGGCGGGTTCTCCCGCTGCCCGGGGGGCCAGTGGATCAGGGCGAGGACACCTCGGTCCGCCGGATAGATCGACCCGGAGAGGGTCACCTCGGTCCGAAGCGGTAGGGCGGTCACGTCGTCGAGGGTGGAGGAGCGGAAGCTCGCCAGGGTGGACCGGATGACCGGGTCGTTGGCTGCCGTTCCAGGGCGGGTGTAGCCGCTGGCGAAAAAGAGCCCCACCCCGGCCCCGTACATGGAGGTCACGCCCACGTTGACGTTCGAGTTCCACAGGGGATCCGTCTGTGGGTCCCGACCCCCGGGATCCGCTGCATCCCCGAACGGGCTGTCGTTGATGTCGGTGATGAGCGGACTCGGGACCTTGTGGTAGTACGGGTAGATGTTGGCGTCGTCCTGGTCGCCAACGGTGCTCGTGATGATCCCACGGGCCTTCAGGCCAGCGTCATCGGTCTTCAAGGCCCCCCAGTCGGGGATGCCAGAGAAGGTGGTCCAAGGAGCCCACCCGCCGAGCATGGGCGGCTGAGGCGGGAACACTCCCACAACCTCGTCGAAGGCCCCTTCCACGTTGTCCGAGTGAAGCGTCTCGGGGTGACCGTCCAGAGAGATGGCGGTGGCCGGGTGAGCCCCCTTGGCCGTGTCGATGTGGGCGTGAACAGCCTCTCCTGCCGCCGCACCTTCGCTGAGCTTGGCCCGGACCCAGCGGGGAAGCGGAACGGTGCCGCTTGGGCTGACCCAGCCAGCCTGGCCGATGTTCGGACCGGGACCGGCCATACCACCGCCCGTCAGGACCACGGTGGTGCCCTTCTCGGGGACCCGCTTCCCAGAGCCGGTCTTCAGATCACCAGGGTTTACGTTCCGTGGCATGTTGCCTCATCTCCCACGAGCAGCAGCAGGTTCCGGGTCCGGTACAGCGCCGCCGAGCATCGGTTGTCCGTGTCCACGAACCGGACGTTGTTCTCGTCGTCCATCTCGGCGAACCGGGTCAGCACGATCAGCAGCAACTCGCTCTTGCGGAACAGGACCCCTCCCGAGACACCAGGGACCTCCTCGATGGCCCGAGCCAGGAACGGCACCATGACCTTGTGCCGTGTGCTCCCGAAGAGCGGCTGGCTCAGGATGGTCGGCCGGTAGGTCGAGGCATCTGCGTAGGGGTAATAGGCCCGGAACTCACCGTCCTTCCGTGGAGGCTGGTTGTTGGCCGTACCGCCGAACGTATAGACGCTCTGGATGTCTGCCTGAACGAAAGCGTGTAGGGCCAGCAATCCCGTGTTGGCGTTGAAGTCGTCGATGGACACCTCGGCTGAGGCAGCGAAGTACCACTCGTGGATGGTCTGGTACGTCGGGTCCAGCGGGTTCCCGTCGTTGACCGGGATCTGGTCGAGAGGTGAGCCGTAGGGGTAGGCCAGGTCGTGGCCGCCCATGCCCACCTGCCCTGTCCACACGTCCTTGGACATGAGGAGGGGCTCGATGTTGAGCGTCGTGGGGACTACCCCGTCCCCGGTCGTGAGGATGTCTCCCTCCTTGACACCCGCCGTCTGCGGCGAGTTCGTGCGGAAGTAGACGTTCACCTGGTAGCCACCACCCAGGGCTCCGTAGTTCGGGAGCGGGTCCTGGGCGTAGTACTCGACCCGGCAGAGGGTCTGCCCTCCACCGGAGAGGTTGGGCGGAGAGAGTGTCACGAGCCGGGACGAGGACCCGAAATCCGTCAGGGTCGGGTCGATGGTCTTGGCCGCCATGCCGTCGGGCACGTCGAACACCCGGGTGAGGCCCGCCTGGACGCCCGCTGCGTTGCTGTAGAGCCGCCGGGGGAAGAACAAAGTGCGGTTGTCCCGGCTGACGATCTCTTCTTCCTGTCCGGCGTTCGACCCGATGGCCCCAGAGAGCGGATTGGCGTGCTCGAAGGTGTCGTTGGCGGCGTACTCCAACTGCACCTCACGGAACCCACCACGGAACCTCGGCCGGAGCAGAAGCTCGAAATCGGCTGGCCGCTGCGGGGCGGCATTCTCGATGACCGCCCCACCGTCGGGCGTACCGGCCACCTGCAAAGCCCCAGTCCCGTTGTACATGGCGGGGTCGGGGACCACGAGATGGTCTGGGGTGTCGGTGAGGCCCACGCCAGGCGGGTAGGTGACCTCGAACTCGACGAAGATGCGTCGGCCAGAGCCCTTGAGTTCGGGGTTGGCCACGAAGTTCGGGACGGCCGGGGGGTCGGCCCCATCGTCCGAACCGACCATGTTGTGGGTGGCCACCGGCTGGCCGCCGTTCACCTGGGTGATGTTGCCGTCCAGGGTGACCTCCACCTTGGAGGTGCCGAGGCCCCTGATGATGGTCGCCTGCACGTCCTGGGTGACGGCGGAGTCGTAATCACCGTCGTCGTGCCACATGCCCAGCACGTCCGTGAACACCGTCCCCGGCGGAGCGAAGCTGAGGAAGGTGTTGGCGACGTGGCCCATGGAGTCCCCGTCGCCGTCCGTCCCCTGGAAGACCTTGCCGAGGGTGGTCACGACCCAGTTCTCCAGATCGAAGACGAGGGTGTCCCCCTCGAACCAGCCGCTCGGGTCCGAGACGGTTGGGGGAACCGTCTCCATCTTGGTGACGTACTTGCCAGGATTGGCCGTCCCCGGAGCCACCGGGCCACCCTGCGTCACGCCATCGGGGCGGTCGCCGGGATAGAAGGACAGGACCAGGCGCTCGACCACAGGCTGGTCGGCGAACCGACGGGCAACGTGGTCGAAGTTGCGGATGTGGTCCCCTCGGGGCGTATCGCCCGAAAGAGGAGGATTCCCCTGGGCGGCGTTGCTCCGGCCGATCTCGTTGCACACGAGCATCCGGGTTGAAACGTCGCCGGAGGAGCCGCCGAGGGTCTGCTTGGATGCCGTGTCCACCGACCAGGTGCGGAGGCTCCCGTCGAGGAGGCTCTGCATCTGGTACTGAAGCTCGGCCGCCAGATCCACACCTGGGAAGATGACGTGCCGCCGCAGGTCCAGCAGGTTCTCCTGCGTGACCACATCGGCGAAATGGTTGTCCGGCCGGTCGCTCACGCCAGCGGGGATGACACCGAGAGGACCGTTGTACCCGGCATGATCGTACATCGGAGCGCCGTTGGCGTTGTTCTCAGGGTCGAATCCCTTGAAGCCCGCCAAGGAGTCGCTGACGTTGTTGTGCCGGTGAACGAAACAGATCGGGATGGCGAAAACGAAACCGTCGATGGAACTGAGGTCTTGAGCCGCCGCCTCGGAGCCGTCCCCCGCCACCCAGAGCCCGTCGTCCGTGAGGCCGTAAGCAACCGCCGAGGACTGAAGCCACGTCTGGGTGCTGTCCGCCCGGACAAAGGGGTAGGAGCGGGCATCAATCCCGTTGCTGGCGTGAACGGGGATGTTTCTTCCGCCCTGGGCGAAGATGGCGGCGTCATCGGGGCCGCCCCCGGCGATGAGGGTGGAGAATCCGTCCGGGTGGTCCTTGTAGTTAACGGCCTCTGAGGCGGCCGTCGTCCTGATGCGGTACTGGATCTGAACCCGCTGGGAGGACTCCACGTCGATGGCTGGATCGACGAGTTCATCGGTGAGCCAGACCCCACTGGGGGACTGGACGTTGCCGTGCCGGTAAATCTGGCCCTGGCTGGTTGAGGGCTTGTTGGGCCGGTTGGCACCCCCCGTGAGCACTGGCCCCGAGGCCACCCAGGAGCCCAGTGCCCCGCCGCCAGCCTGGTTGACCGAAAGGGTGATGAAGTTCCCGGTCGGGGGCACGTCGATGGCCGACCCGGTCCCTGGGGTCAGGGCGAGGATGGTCACTGTGTCGCCGTTAGCCCGAGCCTCCACCATCGTGTCGAAGCTATTGGCCACATCGTTGATGGCGGCGGCGATGTTGGCCGCCGTGGTCACGTTGTTTCCCGAGACGAGGACGAACTGGTCCACACCAGGGGCCGCCGCTGCCGTCAGTGCAACGCCGTTGACGAGAAGCTGGTCCCCGTTGGCCATCTGGGCCGAGTCAACCACCTGCACCTGGCCTGATGCTCGTGGGCTTGGAGCCACAAGGGCTCGCCAGACTTCGAGGAACACGAAGTCGCAGCGTTTCACCGTGGCGTTGGTGCCGTCGTAGATGGTCGGGTCGTTGAGCCCGATGAGATTCCCGCCGGGCGTGCTGGTGTTCGTGTACTCGACCACCACAGGATGCCCGGCGACGATGGCTTCCAGCTTGGGCAGGACGAACGAGTTCAGAAGCGTGCCGTCATCGTGGAGGAACAGCCCCCCAGCCCCCTGCGAACCCCCCTGCGAACCCCCCTGCGAGCCGCCCAGCGAGCCATCGTCGGCGGTTGAGCCACTGTCGTCGGTGACGTTGTGGTCTTGCCCGAGCCCGTAGTCGCAGTAGACATCGTTGTGGGTGCGACCACGGAGCCAACCAGACGGCACCTGCCACCTGCGGAGGAGGAAGTTCTCCATCCACGAGGCGTCCTGGTGCAGGTTGAGTTCAGAGTCGAGAACGGGCTTGCCGCTCTCGGCCACGACGGTGTGCCAGGCCCGCTCCCCGACTTTGACGTGACGGGAGACGGTGTTCGGCACCTGGTCCTCAGCAGGCGTGGGTGCCTGCTGAATCCCCTCAAAGTGCTTGTCGTGGTCCTTCAGCGCCATCCGTCACGTCCTCGAAAACACGTCGGGGTGGGTCTTGAGATTGAACCGTGGCCGTTCCCAAGCTACCAGTTCCGCATACATGGCCTGGAGGGCCAGCCACTCAGGGCTGCTCTGTACCAAGATGTACACAGACTCTCCGGTCATCTGTTCGAAGATGGCGATCTTCTCGGATACGTCACCAGGAAGACAGCCGTCGTTTTTACGCCAGCCTTTCAACTCCACCCACCCTGCGGGGATGTCACCCAAAGGGGCGAGGAGCCGGAAATCAGGCGTCCAACGGACACCGCCGGGCAGCATGAAAACTTGAGGCTCGTACTCGTAGGGCACACCTCTATAGGCGAGGATACGGGCAAAGTTCGCTTCCAACGTGCTGCGACAGTAGTGGGGGATGCCCTTGCGGAAACCTGTGATACCCCGCCCTGCACCCGGAGGAATTAGGGTGCCGTTGACGATCCTTGTTTGCAGACTCTTGGCCTGCCTCCCAGCATCCCGAAGACCGAAAGTCGAGCCCTCACGGATTGCCCTCCGACGCTGTCCCTCAGACAACTTGTCTCTGTAGTCCGGCTGCTGGCGGAGGTCCGTCAGGACTCGACGACCACGGTCAGCCAGTACCTTTCGGTACTCGTCCGTCAGGTCATGGGTCTGGCCTTGACCCCCTTCAGAAATCGCTGCCCGATGTTCAGGGGAGAGCGTCTTCCCCGCCCAAGGTGCGGAATCCCTGAGTCGGGCCGATTGCTCCGCACGAGCCTTTGGGTCGGCCCATCGTTTCGACGCTGCTTTGGACTGCCTGGCCCGGCACTCTGGGGAACGGGCACGAGAGCCCTCTACCTCAACCAAAGCATCTGGGAACTGGTTCCGGTACTGCCCTACGGTAAAAGAGTGAGCCGCTTTGATGTGGGCACCAAGACGGAGGCGCTCAACCCCACAGACCTCGCACCTGACCATTGCACGCATACTAATCCCTTTGGGGAAGTTCTGGTGAACTACCTTACTTTCGGGGTAGGTGGCAGTCACGGCAGCAGGCTGCATTAGAACGAAAGTCTCCATGTAATTGCCAACGTGGCGGTACTTGGTTTCGATATTACTGAAAAGGTCAGGTAGTTCACCATCAAGTCCTTGCCGGTCACGTCGATGGTGGCGTCGTAGTTGCTTGGGCCGTTGCTGATGGTGTTCAGGATGCCCGGGTTCAGGGACACCGTAGACATCAGCCCCATCTCGTTGAGCGGTCCGACCGCCTCGGCCTCCCCGTACACCGTCGTGAAGTCCACGATGTTCGTGGGGAACGCCACTGCCACCCCGGAGGTGTTCCGGTACTGGGCGGAGGCGAACGCCTTGCGGGCGATCTCGTTGTTGAGCTTCCGCTGCGTGTTCTGGGGGGCATCGGGCGAGAGCAGGTTGCCTGTGGCCCCTGTCCCCACGGCCAGCATCGTGAGGCCGTTGTTCTGTGCCGAGGACGGGTCGAGGCTGTTGCGGAAGAGGCGGGCCGCCAGGATCCCTGCGTCCCTGGTGATGATGTTCTCCTTCTCCCAGTAGACGAGGCTCTCTCCCGTCTTGGCGTCCCGCATGTCGAAGATGAGGACGCCTTTCTTCGCTCCGAGCATGAGCGCCGCCGCCTCCTCGTGCCGGATGCCCAAGCCAAGGTGAACTCCTTGACGTGGCCCTTGGATTTTTTCGTGGTGGAAGCTCATCTAGCCCTCTCGAACGAGCACGGCGTCTCTACTTTTCGGGGCCATAGGCCAAATACCGGCCCGGCCCTCACACGGCCGTCAAAACCAAGTGCTGCTCCACACCCTGAGGCAGCGGAGACCCGCCTGATGCGACCATACCCGCAAAGGGGTCATGGAAGTTGACGGGTTGAACGGTTGCCAGACCCCCAGCCAGCAGCGACGACTGCCGCACCTTCGCCCCTCCCTGGAGAACCCCGGTTGGGGACACCCGGTCCACCCGGAGGTCAAGGGAATCGCTGGAGGAAAGCCTGATGATGTGGGTCGGGCTCACCGGCTCCACAGCCTCAACCAGGACCACCCTCTCCCCCAGGAGGTTCGTGAAGACCGAAGCCCTCACGTACTGCCCAACGACCGGGTGGTTGTTGATGACCTCTGCCAACGATTCTGGGCCGTTGGGGGCCACGGCCCACTCCTGGTCGGTGGCTGGGATGACGACCCCGGTGAACACCCACTGGATGCTGTTGGGGTCCTCGATGACCACCTCGATGCCCACCGGGGCTGGGTCCTGCACGAAGACCAGGTGCCCGAAGTCCTTCTTCGGGCTCAGGGCGTCCACCCCTCCCCAGGGGCCATAGCGGGAGTAGTCCCCCGCCCCCGACATGACCGCAAAAGCCGCCCCCAGCACCTCGGGAGTCCCATTCGGGTTGACCAGCCACAGATGAGGCTCGCTCGGCGGGACGCTATCGGCGAGGTCGAGGCTGTACTCCTCGTCGAGCATCTGGCCGACGCATCCACCGCCCCCTTGTGAGTCGCCGAGAGGGTCTGGAACCAAGTCGTCCCCGATGCTGCCTCCTTGCGAATCTCCTATCGGGCCTACAACGGCATCGTCCCCGGCGCTGCCCCCCTGGCTCCCTTCTGGGTTAGGAGCACCGACACTGCCCCCTTGGCTCTCCTGGCCGCAGGCCGAAGCATCCACCAGGACTTCCCGCAGCCGCATGAACCACTCGGTCTGGCGGTAGATCTTGCCGCCCCCGAGCCGGGGCGGGAGGGACGGGTAGGTCGGGTAGAAGATGGTGGTCCCCGGGCCAAGGGTCCCACCCAACGGGTTGTCCACCGAGGTGATGGTCCCACCCGAGAGCACGGGGCCGACGTAGTTCCCGCCGGAGGCGAAAAAGAACTTCCCGGGCATTCCGCCGCCCTGCTCGACGGTATGGACGACCCTGGAGTCCTCGGTGGACACCATGGCCCCAGCACCTTCCCAGAAGGAAGTCCCGCTGAACCAGAGCAGGTGGGCTCCCGTCGGGGCACCCACGTAGTCGCCCGTCTCCGTGAGGTTGGCGTTGGCCCCGGCTCCCCCATGCGGTGCCCCTGGGCCACCGACCTCGTAGATCTTGTCCCCGACTCCGGCCTCCATGAATCCAGGGGTATCCGAGAGCAGGGTGGCCTCACACGGGAAAGACAAAAGCCCCTCCTCCCCCTCCGTGACCTCCATGAACTCCATCCCCTCGTAGAGGGAATCCGGGTCGTTGGTGAAAGTGACCACCCGGAAGGGGTCGTTGAGAATGAACTCCGGGTCCACGTTGAGGACATCGTTGGGGTCGTTGATCTGGGAGCCCCAGATCTCCTGCCGCTCGGACTCGGCCATCTGACTCTTGGGGACAGGCGGGGTCCCCTCGTTGAGCCTGGTGATGCCGTCGAGGAGAGGCTGGTTGAGCAGGTACGTGTTGGTGACCGGCTTCCCGGGGACGAACACGACCGTCACCGGGGTCTTGGCCTGGGAGATGCTCCATTCTTCATCACCCCCGGCAGGGCTCGCCGGGAACGCCGTGGTCACCCAGACCTTCCCGGCCGCCGTGTCCACCTTCTCGATGAGGTAAGACCCCTCGGCCTTCCCGAACCGGATCTTGAGGAGGTCCCCCGCCACCACGCCTGTGATGTCCTCGTCGGCAGTGAAGACCTTGCTCTTGGCCTCGAAGGACCCCTTGGTCCCCTGGACCTTGAGCCCGAAGCACCTGGGGTTCCCATCGTCGTCCGGCTTGAGGGCGATGAGTTGCCCCTCGGGCAGGAAATCGAACATCTCCGAGGTGTAGATGTTCGACCCGTCGATGACCTTCCAGATGCTCTCGGCGTACAGATGGGTCGGCAGGAGGGTGACCCGGCGGTCGTCCAACGTCTGGACCACAACGGTCTCGTGGCCCACATCCGCCGTCAACTCCCCAGAGGTGATGACGTTGTGCCGGTTGAGGACCATGTTCTCCGGCATTCGGATGTTGTCGGTGTGGCTGCGGAACAGCCGGTAACGCACTCGCTGCCAGCGCTGCTGGGTCACGTTCTCCTTGCGGAGCGAACCGAACTCCACCCGGCCGAGTGGCTGCTCCTCCCGAGGCAGGTGGTTGTACTCCACGTTGATCCACCCCGCCGAAGGCTCGGTGATCTGGGTGGCGAACCCCGTCCCAGGCGTGCTGGGGTCTTCGGACTGGTAGTACGGAGGCAGGGGGAGGTCGGGACGGAAGACCGTCACACCCCAGGTCGGGTCCCTCCAAATGCGGACTTCGATGTCCTCACGCCAGTCCATCTCCTCGATGACCGGCCCGTTCTGCCGGGAGTTCTGGGCCGGGGAAGGGTCGGTTCGTGGAAGCTCCCAGTCGTTGATGCTGTCCGGGTTGGAACCACGGAGAACGCCGAGGGTGCGCTTGCAGGCATTGGCCGGGAGCCCCTGGAAGCTGACCGAATGCCACTCGACGGTGCTCGTGATGGCGGGGTTCATCACCCCGGTCAAGTCGTTCCCGAACTGCCCGAACACGGCGTTGGTGTTGTTCGATCCCCCGGTGAACGCCGAGGACGCCATGGTCGGAAGCTGGAGAGTGTCGTCGAGGTACAGGAGGACGGCATCGTTCTCTGCGTCCAGCACGAGGCGATAGGTGTGGAACTCGTCGTCGTCCCAGTCGAAGGCGTACTGCTGCACCAGCGTGCCGGTCTCGTCCGACTCCACCCGAACGCCACCCGTGACGAGGTGGGCTGTGGCCATCCGAACCGGGGCCGAGCCAAACTCCCCCCGGACCTTGATGGACGTGGCCCCGGCAGGAGCCGCCGTGTGTGCCACAACCCGGAAACGGGCTTCGAGCACCCTGCCGCCCTGGTCGGTGAAGTTGAGGCCGTTGTCCGTGAAAGCCCCGAGCCAGGCGGCGAACTGCTCGCTGGCCTGCGTGACCCGTAGGAGGCCCTCCACCACGTCGATGCTCGGCGGATCCTGACCCGGCTGGGTGAGAAGGGACCAACCGTCCTGGTTGGCGGGGTCCTGCAACCCGTTGATGCTCACCAGCGGGGTCCGAACCAACTGCCGCCACTGTGGGTCTGCTACGACCCCCTCCCGGTACAGCAAGGTGGAAAACCGGATCTCCCGCTCGGTGTCGTTGATGACCACCTGGGCGTCCTGCACACCAGAACCCGTCTCGACCCGGAACTTCGCTGTCAGATCAAAGTTCGAGTCGGGGATGAACCACGGCTCGTTCCTAGCGTATCCGAAGGCAAAGTTGCGCCCGGGGTCACCTGAAGTTTGCTTCAGGAGAAGTGCATCTGCTGTGGAGTCGATCTCGGAGTACCCGAAGTTTTCGAGAAGCATCCAATCGTGGTTAGGATCCCGCTCGGGAACCTCGCTCATCTCGGCCTCGACCACAACCTCGTGACCGGCCACAACGGTCACGTCAGGGACGACGCCGTAGCGGAAGAAAGACCAGGTGCTCTGGTTGGTCGCTTCCCGGCTCAAAGAGCCCCAAAACGCCTGGCCATTCTGTACCTCTTGGGGAGGGGGCAGGAGCAGGGAGGTCTGGGCGGGCTGCGGGAGCTTCGGGACCAAGGTCTCGTCGATGGTGGTGATGTTGGCCGTCGTGAGCCCCGAGGCAACGAGCGAGGCAGAGCGGCCGTCCGGGTCTACCTCCAGTCGGTAGGTCGAGGCCGTGGCCGCCCAGGGAGTCTCGAAAAAGGCGGTCGGGAACTTGTTGCCGTAGGTATTCCAGTGGGCTGGAAAATCTGGCTCCACCGTGAGGGTCACGGTCCCGTCCGTCTGGAAAACCACGCTCGTGCAGGTGTATACCCCGTCCTGCGGGTGGCTCCCGTTGACCTGGAAACGGTCCCCCGCCACCAGGTCGGCCGGAACCTCGGACGCCAGGCAGGTGGCCGTGTTCTGGCTGGCGAGAGAAAGCTGGACCTTGGGGCCATAACGCCAGGAAGCCGGATCCCCGGGACGGGTGGCGTCGGTCAGGATTCCAACGTGTTGGACGCCGTTGATGAGCAGGCAACCCGCCAGGTACAGGTGGTGGCCATCGTGGATCCCCATCCCGACCCCGGTGAACACGCCATCCGAGGAGATGCTATCGAGGTCGAGGAACCACCGACCGACCATGTAGACCTTGGAGGGGGAGGTGAGGTCTACGTCCCGCCAGTAGTAGGCCGCCTGCGGGTCATCCGGGTCGTAGGAGCCCGAGTTATCGTCCTTGAGCGTGTAGGTCCCTGCTGCCCCCTCCTCGGTGAAGTCCACTCCTCCCGTGTCCGTCCCCACCGCCTGCCAGAGGGGGTCGGCCGAGGTCGGCCGCACGAGACCCTCGAAGGCAACCGCCTCCCCCACAGGCCGCTGCTCGAAGCCCGGCTGGATGCTGCGGTTCGGATGCTGGTTGAGCAGGAGGGTCGTGGGTGAGTTCAAGAGCGAGGAGTAGCCCCGCTCGAAGCCCATGTACCTGTGGCCGATGTGGAGCGGCTGCGGCCGGGTCATCGGCCCGAGCACGAGACCCATCGGATAACGGGACGTGTCGGGTGCCCCCTTCGGGAACCCCGGGTCGCCCAGGAAGTGGGGTCCAGGGGGCACCTGGTTCTGCTCGCCGTGAGCCGCCGGGTCGTGGTGGCCGTGGGTGCAGTCGTACTTGTTGAGCACCAGGCCCGGGAGGTTGAGTTCGGCGAACGGCATCGTCGGGGACGCCATCCAAGTGTAGTTGACCGACACGTCGGCCATGCCGATGGGCAGGAGCGGGACTGGGATGACCGTCTGCACCTCGCCGAGGTACGGGTTCACGTCCGCAACTTCGACGGGTGTCCCCCCGACAAGCACCTCCACATCGTTCTTGGTTGCAGGTGTCCCGTCCCCCCAGTCCTTCACGAGGGGGCCTCGGGCGACCCGCACTTTGTCCTTGGTCAACGAGGCATCCCCAACGAAAGCGGGTCCCTCCTCGTCGTGCATGAAGTTCCAGGCCCCCGAGAAGACCGTGGATGTCGCCGTGGTGACCAGGCTGGAGATCTTGAGGTCGGTGATCTTCGGCAGGTCGGGACCCAAGCCGACGACCAGGGTGTTGCCGCCGACCGGCTGCGTCGGTGGAACCAGGTTGGCCATCGCCGTGGAGAAAATGGGGGTCCCGTCGAATAGTGCTGTGACGATCCCCGCTTTCTGGTTGCGGATCAGCGTGATGGTGTGCTGTCCTGTCGTCCAGTCGTACTGGGTGAAGGACTGGGAGAATCCACCCAGACCCGTGGTGACCGCCAAAAGCGGTTGATTGGTAGTCCCGTCCCACCCGAGCCAGCAGCCAAGCTCAACGGTCCCGTCATCGACCAAAAGTTGGAGGATGCGCTCGAAATGGACCGTGGGCTTGATGAAGCTCCCTGTGGCGTCGAAGGTCAGGTCCGTTCGGAACGTGGCGCTACCACCGAGCTTGGCGGTCGGGTCGGTGAACACGTAGCCCACGCCGAGGGGGTCTACTCCTTCGAGGGTCACCAGCAGGGTGCTGCCGACGACCTTCTCGATCACAGTATTGCCCGCCCCTACGACCTTGAGGGCTCCGAACTCCTCCGGCGTCTGAGTGGCCAGATACTTGATGGCTGTCGCCGGGGCAATGAGCGGGGTGTAGGTGAGCTTCGTCTGGCCGAGGACGGTCAGGAGCGCTTTCTTGGCGCTTCCCTGGTAGGGGTGCTCCACGGTGGAGACCGTCATACCAATGGGGTAGTCCGGGCTCGACGTGAAGCTGTAGGAGGTTCCCGAGAGGATGGTGTCCACTGCCCCAGGGTGATAGTCGGCCGCCTGGAGCATGTTCTCGGAGAACTCGGCCAGGATGCGGCTCCCAGACTGAGGGGTCATGGAGAAGATGGGGGCTTCTCCTTTGGTGAGCAGGCTGACCGTCGCCCCGAGGATGGGGTTTCCGGCCACGTCCTTCATGCCCACAGCCTGAACCTGGTAGGTGCCGCCGAGGGTCGTGCCCGTGTGCGTGATGACGACGGATGTGACCCCTGCCGTGAAGTCCCCGCCCAAGATGTCCATCGGACCCACCTTCTCGATGGCCACTGCGGTGACCGAGGACGGTGCCCCGGTGACCGGGGTCAACGTGTAGGAAGCAGGGTCCAGCAGGGCTGGGTCGTTGGTGTCCATCTCCTCGGAGAAAAACACCTCGATCTGGTAGCCCGTAAGGCTGATGGCGGAGGTAAGGTGCGGCGGGTCCACCTCTGTGCCACCGAATCCTGCAAGGCCGTAGGGATCGCCACCATAGCCCCCCGAGACGTTCATCGGTGGGGCGGGGAACCAGCGGGCACCGTAGGAACCGAGACCGAAGCCCGTCCCGGTGTTGTCGTGGATGCCATAGCCCACGCCGCCGTATCCCGCCCCCGCCGGGTGTGGAGGGCACGAGCCAACGGGGGCCGGGTAGCCCGAAGGAAGCTGGGCGTTGACCCAGGCGAGGCTCAGGTCTTCAGGGTTGATGACCCCATCGTCGAAAGGTGCGGCCGAGTCGATGATGCCGAGGGCGATGAGCCCATCCCATTCGGCCTCGGTGACCGGCATGGTGGGGTCCACCAGAACCGTCTGCTGCGACGGTGTGGGGTGGTACTTGTCCGGGTCCGGCTGAAGCCCGGCATCATGGTCGAGATGCGGCTCGCCGACGACCACGGAGATGGGACCACCTGGGATGAGCACATGCAGATGTGCCCATGCCTGAAGGTCGGCATCCGTACCTTCGAACGGCCATGGTCCGAACCCCCACAGGCTCGTTCCGAAGCAGTCTTCAGGGTTGGTCGGCTGGTGAGCCACAGGTCACGATACCTCGTGAGCCCGTCAAACTACTTCGTGAACCACTGGGTTCCGTTCCAGTAGACCGTGACGGACTCGTACAGGATGGCGATGGGGGTGCTGGCTGCCCCGTCGATGTTGGAGCCGTTGCCGTCGAGATTGACCGGGTTGCCCCCCGCCTCCAACTTGACGGTGATGTTCGTCCCCACGGCAGGCTGAGGGTTCGGGAGGAACACGTCCCCACCGGAAGCCGTGGAATCCACACCGATGAGGGACTCGGTGGTGATGGTGTAGGTAAACGGCCCACCTCCAGGGATGACCCACTGGGCGTAGTCATCGACCGGGGCTCCACCGCCACCGCCGACTCCGGCGATGACCCCATGCACGGTCAGTTCGCCGTTTGCCGTGCATTCGAGGTCCACATACTCGGGGTACGTCCCCTTCGTGTACGTGGCCCCCACCGAGGGTCGAAGCTCGCCAAGGTCGTTGAAGAAGTCGTTCTCGGTCCCCGCCGAGATCTGCCCGGCCCCGAGGACCACCAGTTCGGAGTTGATGCCACGCTTGGATGCCGTCAGAAGCAGGTGACCGGCATCGTCGGAGGCGACGATCTCGCCCGCCAGGTCGTTGTTGATGGCGGCGATGATGGCAGCGAGGTTCATGCCGTTCGTGAGGTTCACGAACACCCCGCCCGTCGTGTGGGTCATGTCCGGGGTGGCCAGGTGAAGCTGCCCGTCCCGGTTCATCGGCCCCGTGGGATTCACCGACCGCAGAGTCGCCGGGGTTGCCGCAGAGGGGCGAACCAGACGCAGTCTGCCGTGGTCGATGCCTCCGTTGGCCGACCAGCCGGGAACAACCCACACAGACCCGGGCTCCCCGAGGCTCCCAACCCGCTGGATATCTCCAGCTTCGAGAAAGACAGGACCGCCCAGGGCGTCGCTGGCCCCGGCGTTGACCATGCGGCCTGCCGAGAGGATGAGACGACCGAACTCCCCAGAAGCGGAGTGAACCCCGCTCAAGGTCATGAGCCAGAGCGAGTACCCGGTGACGCCCCCAGGCGGGGCTCCGCCACCCGTGTGCCACCCCGCCCGGACGAACCCCGCCGGAAGGGCTCGGGGGGGGTCGAAAATCTCGTTGTGCCAGACGTTCCGGCCCAGGTCGATCATCGGCCCGAGGCCGAAGGAATTGGCCTGAAGGAAGATCTCGGACCCGAGCCCATCCCCCTGGATAGGGCCGATGTCGATGACGCTGCTGACCTGAAGCCCCCCAGGGAGGGTGGGGTCGATGTTGGGAGTGCCAGGGGAGGGGTCGCCGAAAATCTGGACCGCACCAGGGCTAGCATTAATGGCCCGACCCAATCCCGCCCCGACCGTGAACGGGTTGTAGCTGGAGAGCCCGTTGTAGGCGGCGTTGAGGGTCAAACCTCCCGGGTACGGACCAACCCCCAGAGCCGAGCCCAACGGGTTGGTGATGTTCGCCAGGAGGTCGAGGACATCCTGCACGTTCCGGTAAGGGAACTTGGAGTTGCCCGGGACTGTCTCGGGACCAGCGGGCTGATCCTCGGGGAGTCGCCAGTTGGTGTGGTAAAGCAGGGTGCGGGCAGTGAGATCTCCCGAGATCTCGGTGAGCGCACCTTCGGGGGTCCTCAGCCAGGAATCCTGGCTCGCTGGGTCATCCCCGGTGACCACCCCGCCCGTTCGCAGGATGGTGTCCCCCGCCACGAAGTTCCGGTGGATGATGACCCGCCCTACCCGGCAGAAAGCGAGCACCACTACGAGGTCGCCCGGCAAAGAGCCGGGCACAGCCCCGAACCCGTCGATGACGATGTTCTTGTCTGGGGAGTTCGAGTTCACACTGCTCTGGCGGGACTCGAAACCCCCACCTGCCCGGATCCCGTAGCCGTCCTCCGCCACCACCTCCGTCCCGTCTAGCTCGGCTTCGACGGACCCATAAAGCGACGGATTGAGGGCCAGGCAGGACCGGCCCTCAAGGATGCTGCTTCTGAGGTACAACTCGCCCGGCGAGTCGAACACCAGAGCATAACGGTCGTCGTCTGCCGTCGCCTCGGAGGACAGCCAGGAGTTGTACAGATGGAGATCTGCAACCGCCCCCGGAGCGGTTATCTCCGTGAGAATGCAGGGTCCCTGTCCAGCCCCGTTGGCCTGCTGAAGAACCTTGCACCGGATCATCGTGAGGACGCCCCGGCGGTGTCGCAGGACCGGCTCGGCCGTTACGGCCGTGTTCACCAGGGTCAGGTTGACCAGGTTGACCTCGTCCCCGTCTCCAGAGGGCTCGAAGGCGTGCGTGTTGCCACCAGCGTTGGCCGCCCGGATGACCACAGGCCCGGGGCCATCATCGGACACGTCCGGCTCGACCAGCGGGGCGTCGCCGATGATGTGGACATTCGCCTGGAGGTTCAGGTCTTCAACGTAGAGCCCCGGCTTCACGTAGATGATATAGGGGCTCGTGGTGCTGGGAGCGGGCTCGCCTCGGGCGGCGGCGGCCATGGCGTAGGAGATGGCCTCGTTGATGGTCGAGAAGTCTCCATGCCCCTCGGCCGTGAACGTGACCTCATCCTCGGTCGCTGCGGGGTCGGCCCCCGGAAGCTCATAGGTGACGGCCGGGTCGTTGGCGTTGTCGCCATCATCCCTGCCCCGGTTGGCGTCCACCCAGAAGATCCGGCCGCTCGTCGCCTGGCGGCGAACCTGGGCCAAAAGAAGCTGGAGGTTCTGGTTCTGGTCGTTCGACCACCCCTCGGGGGTGGCATCGACCGGGATGACCCCATTCTCGTCCCGCCTCTCGCCCGCCGCCACGAGGTTGAGGTTGCCGAACCGGGTCTTGAACCGGAGCCTGACGAAGGTGGTGCTCTCCGTTGGGAGCCCTGCATCCACCACCAGGCGGATGAGGTAGGCCCCCTCGAAGTCCACGTTGAACTTGGCCGTCGAAGAGGTGGAGCCCTCGGGGGCCAGAAGGCCAGCAGTCGAGTCCGTCCGGTTGGGGGACTCCGGCTTGAAAACGATGGACCAGGCGTAGGTGGAGTGGACGTTGACCGACTCCAACACCACCTGGTAGCCCTTGTGGAGGTCGTTTCGGCTCTGGTCCACCAGAACCGGACCGACCACCGGGCCGCCGGGTGAAGAATGGAGCGTTGTTCGGATGCTGGCGGGCATTAGCACTCCTCGGGGTCAGATCGGCCCTTCACCTTCCGGGGGCCAATAGGCAAACTACAGAAGGAAGAACAGGGACACGTCTTCCCCCGACACCTCCCTTGGGACCTGCTTTCCCAGCCGGTCCACGGTCACCTCGAACTCCTGGCCGGTCGCCTCCTGTCGCATCCGGCGCTCCAGCCGGAGCAGGCTGGGGGCCACACGGACCCGGGACCCGCTGACCCCGGTCTCCCCCACTGGACCACCCGTAGAGCCACGTACCGTCTTCAGGAGGTAGGTTCCGGCGTTTGGACCCTCGGTGAGGGTGAGGATCTCCCCTTCGGGAACCGTACCAAAGTCCACACCAGAGGAGGTGGCGTCGATGGTGTCCGCCTCCACGGTTGCCTCCCCCGTGAGGCCGCTCGCCGTCGTGAAGGCCCTCGGGACCGTGTCGTCCCCCACAGGGAAGTAGAGCACCTCCTTGACCCGGTAGCGGCCGATGTGGCGCTGGTCCGTCGAGGCTGTTGTCCCTTCCTGGCCGCCAGCGTGGATGCTGTTTGGCCCTGAGAGGACCACGAGGTCGGAGCCGGGCCGGATGAACGTGAAGTCCCGGTTGGAATCCCGAAACAGCGTCCGGTCGGTCAGGGTCTCACCACTGTCCCCCGTGACGCTCCTGGCCCCGCAGCAGAAGGCCCGGAAGTCCTCGTAATAGTAGTTCTTCCAGTCGAAGGACATGGCGTCCGAGAAAAACTGGCCGAAGACCTCCTTGAACAGGTGGCGGTAGTCGTACAGGGTGTGGGCGGGCTTGAGTGCCCGGAGCACGATGCGAACGTTCTCCTGAAGGATGAACGGGTCCTCGGGGAAGCGCTGAAGACCCGAGGACCCGTCCGTCTCGGAGACGTTGATCTCGAAGGTGAACTGGTCGTCGAACAGCCAGGCCGTCCCCGGCGTCTGGCGACCGAGTACGGACCTCTCCAGCACCTCGAACGTGGCCGTGGAGAGCAGTTCGAGGCCCTCTTGGATGGTCTTCTTGGTGGCACCCTGAAGGAGAAGCTCGACCATCCGACGAAGGAAGTCCCGGTAGGTGAGGTCACCCTTGAGCACCGGGTAGCCGTCGTCGGTGGCGTCGGGGAAGACCAGGAGCCCGAGCATCTGGAACATGAACTCGGGACGGAGGTACTCGTAGGCCCCGTCGGCGAACGCCTCCTGGGCGGTGATCTGGATCTCGGCGATCTGCTCGGCCGCTGCCTGGAATCGCAAGGTGTAGAAGGGACCGGGGACTTGGGAGACGTAGTTCGAGGGGAGAAGCTGGAGGAACACATCCATGATGCGGTCCACCTGCACCTGCTTCCTCGTCTGCCGATCCTGGGACGGATGCCCCACCGCCGACGGGTTTTGGGAAAGGAGCCCGGGGAGGAGGTTCTTGGGCGATGGGCGGTCAGCCACGGTTCACCTCACCAAGACCCCATGAAAGACCCGACCTTCAGCAGGCTGGCGACCGTCTCCTTGTTCATGTGCTGGGAGCACAGCGCCCAGTAGAAGTAGGGTCCCGCTTCTGCCGCCCGGTTCGTGTCGAAGTCACAGCCCTCCACGTCGCACTCCCGAGCCTCTTCCGGGGTGTCGTGGTGGCACTGATGGTCGGCGCACTTGCCAACTGCCCATGTTCCCGTGCGGCGGTTATGACAGGTGAAGTCCCACTTCTGGTCGGACTGCCGCTGCCTGGCGTCGTAGTAGTTCATGGTTTACCTCCCCCGGCCCTTGATCCGTGCCCGGAAGTCGAAGTCCTGGTCGAAGGATAACTCCACGTTCCCCACCGTGAGGTACTCGGCCGGGCCAGGCTCGATGCCCTTGACCCCCGTGTCCTCCCCCACCACGTAGGCCACCTGGTAGCTGAAGTCCTTGGGCGTCGCCTCGCCCTTGGCAAGGGTCACGAGCACCCGGTTCTTGGTCAACTCACGGCGCTTGGCCTCCAACTGGGCCTTCTGCTTGTCGGGGTCATCGTCGAACACGAACTCCGAGAGCAGGGTGTCATCGTCCGAGAATCCGGGGATGAGCAGCCCGTCGTCTCCGATGATGAAGGCTGCATCCTTGGTCTTGTTGAGAGGGAGCCCGTTGACGTTGGGGGCGATTTCGTAGTGCTGGAGGCGCACCTCATCGGCGAAGACGCCCCGGAACTGGTTGAGGGGACCACCAGCGTTGGTCGTAGCCGCCCGAAGCTCGTCCTTGAGGAGCCAGACGGTGATGGCTGGGGTGTCCCACTCGAACACCTCTTGGAGGTCCGCATCCTGGCTCGTAAGGATGGGTTCCCGCAGGACGAGAGATCCTTCAGCCTTGACCACCTTGGTGAGGGGGTGGACCGGGTACGACACGCCCTCCACGGCGTCGATGACCCTGGAGATGTCGGCGGGCCGGACGGGCTCCCCGAGGAACAGACCACCGAAGTATCGAGCCAGGGCCGTGCGGATGAGGCCGTCCACCTGGGAGACGCTGAGGTTGCGGTCCTGCGAGTTCTGGAGGACCACCGTGGCGGTGATGTCCACCGGGACGTTGATTGTCTCTTTGAGCAGGACATCCGCCGTGATGTGACGGCGGGGGTCCACGGTCCCTTGAGCCACCCCGATGAGGACGTTGGGGATGTAGGAGACGGTGAAGTTCTCGTCGTGGCTGTAGTCGATGAGGATGGTCTGCCCCGCCTCGATCTGGGACAAAGACGTGGTCTGGATGCCCAGAGGGGTCGTCTGGTCCCCGGGGACGAAGGTGTAGTCCGGCGAGTCGCTGACGAACGGGGAGAGGTACTCCACGGTTCGGTCAGCATTGAAGACCCGGACCGTGAGCGGGTTGGCCCCCAGGAAGTTCAGGTACTCAATGCCGTCGAGGATGACGTGCTCCTCGCCGGTCACGTCGATGGGGTTCGGCGAGGGGACCACCCCAGCCCCCAAGGCCCCGTCATCGGTGACCCGGATGTAGTCCCCCGCCTCTGAGGAGCGCCCGTTCAGCAACGGGTCGGCCACCTTGAACAGGTCGTAGGCCGCCGCCGACACCGTGCCTGACCGCTGCCCGATGAAGGAGACGATGCTCCGCACCGGCTGCCGGGTGAACACGAAGCGGTCGCTTGTCCGGTAGCGGTAGTACCCCGTCACCACGTCTTCGAGGTCATGAGCCGTGGGGTCATTCAAAGAGGCACTGAGCCGGATGGTGTTCCATCCAGTGACCTCCACGTTGGTCAAATCGAAGATGTACCCCTTGGACTCGTTGCGGAACTCGAACCCGTACTGGGGGATCGAGAGCATCTCGATGAGCGGGTTCTCCGGCGAGAGGTTCGGGTCCACAGCCCGGAACTGGAGGTCTTGCAGGGATCCAACAGGCTCGAACTGGATGCCCTCGGCGATCTCGAAGCTGAAGGCGAAGGCGTCTGACACCGTGCCCGTGCTCTCGCCCCGAACCCAGATGTCTACCTTGCCCCCGACGTGCCGCCCATCGTCTGCCCGGTCCCGCATCATCAGCGGATGCCCGGCGTCCACGACGTTGACCTGGGCGACCCCGGGCACATCCAGAGCCGTCTGGGTGTAGCCCTGGAGCGTCCCTGAATCGACCGAGGACAACGCCCCCTGGGCTCGAAGGGCAAGCTGGCGGTTGGACTCCTCGTTCTCTCCACCGAAGGTGGGGGCCTCGTTCTGAGCCTGGACCCCGAGAGGGGCGTTCTGGATGGTCCCCACGCTCGGGGCGACGTTCCCTGCGAGGCCCGGAGCCTCGGCCTGGACGAAGGCCACCGTGGAGTAGCGCCCCGTGCTGGGGTTGAAGAACGACCCCGAGCCGGCCGCTGAGATGGTCGCCGGGGATGTGAGCCGGAACCGCTGGCCGTTCAAGATGACCAGGGTGCCGATGGGGAAGCTGATGGCCGTCGTGGGCCGGGTCCTGGTGAAGATGGTGACCGAACCCCGAGCCCGCCTACCACCTCGACGGGTCTTGCCAAAGTTGCTGGCGAGCTTGTCGAAGGCTCCGTCGATGAGGTTCTGCACTGCCTGATCGGAGGTCAGGAAGAACGCTAGCTTGAGCGCCCGCTTGTACTCGCTCTGGGACACCGGGACCGACGTGCCCGTGAACCCCGGGTCGTCCAGAGGCAGGAGCGTGGCGAAACTCTGTGCCCGATGCAGGAAATCCACCACGAAACGGATCCGCTGTGCCTCCGTGGAGAACGGGTCGATGAACGTGTCCCGAGTGACCGATCCGGGCTTCACATCCACCTGCGGGTTCGCCCGGAAGATGGACAAGACCGTGTCCCGCACGATCTGCTGGCGGCTGACCGTCGGGAACGTGCCGACCGTTGGGGTGATGACCAGTGGTGATCCACTCACCTCTGGGCTGAAGCTCGACTCGAACTCGTCCCCGTCGATGTTGTAGACCGCCGTGACCACGTAGTAGAGCGGGTCGGCCGTCGGGATGACGTTGAAGGAAGCGTTGGGGATGGCGGGGTTCTTGGCCGAGTTGAAACCAGCCTGCCGGTCGTGGGTGAACGTGAACCGGCGGATGGTGCGGACCCCCTCCACCGTGGTCGTGACCCGGATGCGGTCGGTCAGTTCGTTGATTTCGAGGGTCTGGTCGTAGTCGGTCTGGAGGACAGCCTCATCCTCGTCCTCCTGGGTCCCTTTGACCCGGATGAACAGCGGATCGGCCGCATGGGACCCATCCAGGGCGGTAGCCACGTTGGCATCCACCGTCAGTTCCCCGAGCGCCGTGATGGACTCCTCGGTCGTACTGGAGATGACCAGAGCGGGGTTGATCCGGCTGTATCCCCCGGTCCCCCCGCCTGGATCGGCGGAGGCGTAGAAGTGGAATCCGACGAGGTTCGAGTCCTCGATGCCCTCGACGGTGACGGCCACGGTTCGGTCGAACCGTTCGATGCTGACTCCGGTCGGAGGGGTCAGCGCCCCTTGGACATCCCGGTCCTGCACGAGCCGAGCGGTGAGCTTCCCAGCCGGGGTCACAGCCCCGTTGGTCAGGACGGACTTCACCTCGACGGCGTTGTCCCCCGCCAGGAGCTTCAACCCGTTGGGGAAAGCAGAGGGGTTGGGGACCACGAAAGTAGTTCCCTCGAAGGCGATGAGGTCGGGGTTGGAGGCGAAGGCGGCCCCACGAATGGACACCTGCATGTCCACTGTAGCCGGGTCCATCTCCCCGACGAAGAACCGAAACGGGGAGGTCGTCGAGAAGATGTACTCCTCCCGCAGCTTCAGGTCCGGCCCTTCAAACTTGGGGATTGAAACCATTCGCCTTCACCTCACGACCGGAACAAGTCCGATGCCTGCCCGGCCGACAAACCTGCCGCCTGCGTCCCGAGGAACAGCCCGTTGCTTCCCATGAGGGCCACGACCTCGGGCACCGTGAACACGATGGAGAGGTTGATGGGCTGGCTGGCTGCGTTCTGGACCACCACGTCCACGAGGAAGGTCGTTGGGTCCTGCTCGTGGGGTCGGGTCACGACCGACACCAGGTTGTACAGGCGTTCTCTGGCCGAAACCACCTGAAATTCCGACTGGTCCTTCTGGACGGCCTTGAAGTTCTCCAGGGCTCGCCGGACATCGTCCGAAATCTGTGCGGCCACGTTGCCGACCGCCTTGCTCCCGATACGCTCCTGAATCGTGGTCCCGTACCAAGTGTGGTACGGGTTCGAGCCCTTGTTGGTGAGCAGGATCTTGAGGGCCGCCTGGTAGAGCAGGTCTTCCCCATCCACCAGGATGGGGTTGCCATCCGCAGCGAACCGGATGTCGTTCTCCACGAAGGTAGCCCGGCATCGGAGGCAGCGGTTGACCGGCACGGTGTAGGACACCTTGAACGTCGGGTTCCCTGGGACAGGCTCGGCGAACTGGGGGAATCGGTTGGTGATCTCGTCGGGCCGGAGGACCAGTTTCCAGCCGGGGTACACCTGCTTGCCTCGGGCCTGATACTGCCAGTTGTTCTTGGCTGGGTCCCCGAATCCAAGCGCCGCAGCGGCCGTGCCGGACACCCGGACCAGTGAATCCTCTCCCACTGAAGCCGTGTCGGTGAACAGGAGGTGTCCGTTGAGGGCCTCCACGTCCCCGATGTTGAACCCGGCCGTCAGGAACTTCTTGACGAGGGTCTCGGCGGGCCAGCGAACGGTGTCCTTGACGCCCAGCGCCAGCGTGAACGACCCTGCGGAAGTCTCTACGGTCACGGTGTCCTCGTTCTCCACGAGGTCGAACGGCCCCGACTGGGTGCTGGGGAGGACGGCTGGGGACTTCAACCCCGAGGGTGGGATGAGGAAGTCGTCGTTGACCCGGATGGAGACGGAGCCCGCCAGGGCAACAGGCTGCCGGGTGTCCAGCGAGACCCGGTCAATCGGGTCGAGGGGCACCACCTCCTCCACCGTCAGGTGGGGGCAAGGCCATGCAAGCTGGAAATCAACCGCCACGGGCTTTCCTCCGCTTAGCGGCCTCGTGGGCCGCCCGCCGGGCGGCCGACCACGGACGCCCTCGCATGGCCTTACTGATGGCCGACTTGTGCTCCTCTGACACCACCCGACCCCTCAACGCTGCCTTCTGGTCCTCGGTCCACTTGCGGCCCCGGTTGGCCTCGCCAATCTTCCGCTTGTGCTCATCCGACAGGGTTGCTCCAGTTCGGGCCTCAATGGCGGCCTCTGGGGTACGACCTGCGAGGGCCGCCATGATGTTGACCCTCTGTTCTTCCGGCATAGGCCCACGGGTCATGCCCTTGTGAGCCTCGCCGATTCGACGGGCGTGTCGCTCTGTGGGGGTGTAACCGCAATTTTTTGAGGCTTCGACCATCATGGGTTGCAAGGTGGGGTCTTCTGCAAACCGCTTCTTGGTAGCGGCCCCGATCTTTGCCCGAGCTTCTGCATCGGGGGTGTAGCCTTCAAAGCTCCCGGCTGTGGGAAGGGTGTTGAACCCGTGGGTGTATCCGCCCAAAGCGTCGATGAAGTGCTGCTCCCGCCCCGCCATCTTCGCCGGGTCTGTGACCTCCTCCAGTACCCGGAAGTCGAAGCACTCCCCACCCAGTTCGTCCCACGCTTTCTGGAGCTTCGGACAGCCCCTTCCAGCACGAAGCTCTTTGAGGTGGTCCTTCCAGCGACCCCAAATGCGGCGGGACTGGCCGACGTAGACCCGCTGGTCGTCCAGACAGACGATGGCGTAGCTCCCCATCTCTGGAATCTCGGAGGGCCATGCAAGCTGGTAGTCCTGGCTCATCGGTTCGCCTCACCCTACCTCGGGCTATAGGCAGGACACCGCCACCGCTCAGGACAGCGGGTCCCGGGTCACTTCGGACGGCACGTCGGCGAAGGTGAAGTCCAGCAGGTCCACGTCCGGCCCGGCCCGATAGGACTTCACCGTTTTCGTGGCCTCGTCCATCTCGTAGATGATCTCGTACATGTCCTGCACCAAGGACTGGACAGTCAAGTTCGGGTCGATGGACTGGGTGGGCAGCCCCCGCAGGCCATCCAGGGACCCCCCGAATGCCTGGGTCAGCACCTCGTCCCGCTCCTTCTCAAGCTGCTCCCGCAGGTCCATGAGCTTGATGACCCGCCACTCGATGTTGTTGAGCCGCCCTTTGATGTCCTGGTTGGCCCAGTCCCGCATCTTCCTCATGGCGGTCACGATGTCGTGGTTCGCCACGGGAGCCCGGGTCCCGAGCCGGAGAGCGAAGTTGGCATCCGTCTCCGCCTGGCCGCCCTCGTAGCCCGCAAACCCCGTCTTGAGGATGACCTCGTTGCCGTCATCGTCGGTCGCCTTCTGGGGCAAAGGCTCGTTCGGCTCGGCCGACTTGAGCGCCAGCAGGCCACCGAAGGGGTACTGCTCGACCCGAATGGCGTTCCCCTCCCCATCCTGTCCCACGATCTGGGTCCGGTCGGGCATCCAAAAGGGGGAGAGATCGAACGGGTTCCCGCCCTGAACGATGTACGCCTGAACCAACCGGGCGAGGCTGCTCCCCTCGGTGACGCCGAACCCAATGCGCTCCTCCGTCATGGTGACCGAGCCATCATCCGTCGAGTCCCCCCGGTACATGACCGTGACGAACCCGATCCGCTCGATCTCGGCGTTGATCATGTTGACCCGAGCCGCAACCGTCTTGCGGTTGATGAGCAGCCACGCCGAGAAAGCCCGGAAATAGCCGACTGGCCATCGGGCCATGTAACGAAAAGAGGCCATCTACAACGTGTCCGGTTCGTCGTTGGGTCCCTGGGCCGGTGGAGGGGCGGCGATGCCCTCCACCCCGAAAGCGTCCCCACCCCCCGTGGCCTCGATGGTCTGCCCCTCCGTGCCGTCTCCTGCGACCCCAGAGGTCCCCGAGGTGGTCACCAACAGGCTCTTGAGGAACTGCCCGGCGATGCCGGGCACCAGGGCCAGGACCAGACAGACCCCCGCCCCATAGGCCAACGGGCTGTCTTGGGGCTTGTTCTCGGCTGTCACCAGCCCCCGCAGGACTCCGCTGGTCCCATCGGCAAGGAGCATGAGACCGCTGAACTTCGGCAAAGTGAGCGAGAAGCTGAGGATGGACTGGATGAGTGCGTTGACCCTGCGGATCAACTGCTGTAGCTCGCCGAGACGAGCCTCGATGAACTCGATGTAGGCGATGAGGGTATCGGCGATGCTCTGGATCGCCGACGCAAGCTGGTCGAGCCAGTTCTGGATGCCCTCGAAGAAGTTGTCCACGGCGGGAAACGCATCGAAGAACCGGATGACGATCCACTCCCCGTCCTCCGGTGCCCGAAGTGCCGCCGCTGCGACCATCCGCAGCGTGAGAGCCGCCTCTTGGAGGATGGCACCACCCTCGAACTTCCCGAGCAAAGACCGGATGAACAGGATCCCGGCCCCCTTGTTCTCCGACTTGAAGTCGTCTCGGCCACGCCAGACCGCCGGGTTCTCCGCCGCCTTGCGGAGACGGTCGATGCCGAAGTGGAAGACGGGGGAGTTGTCGGCCGACCCCTGGATCCGCTTCGCCTGGCTCATTACCTGAGCCAGGGTGGACACCTTGGGTTCGACCTTCACCTCCCCGTCTGGGTTGATGTACTTCTGGTAGACCGACCTCACTGATGGCGGTGCCGTAGCCAGCGCCAGGGCAACCTCGTCGGCGTTGATCTCCGGCTTGAACACCTGCCCTTCGATGATGGGGTCGTACTCGATGAAATGGTCTTTCCGATGACGAACGGCATTTGGGATCCGCATCACCTCCTCGACCTGGTTGGCCGAGAGCCCGATGCAATAGGGGTTCTGGGCGATCCCGAAAGTGTCACCTGCACCCGTTGGGGTCCCCTCTTTAGCCTTCTCCAACTGCTTCTGGGAGGCGGCAAGCTCCTTCTCAATCTCGGTAGAGGTGAACCCGACCTTTTCCTCGGCACGGAGGGCCGCCTCCAGGCGGGTCTTGTAGATCTCCGCCTCGGCATCGAACCGGGTGATGTCGCCCTCGTTCGGATGACGCTTGGTGCCACGGACGGACTCCAACAGGGTGTCCTTGGTGAATACCTCGATCCCGGCGGAAATATCAGACTCGCCCGTGGCGGCGAAGATCTGACCCCACGTTGCCGTGCGGAGCTTCTCGGTGTTCTGGACCACGAAGTCCTCGAACTCCGGTGTGAAACCAGCCGTGTCCCGCAGACGGTTGGCCAGAAGCTCCGCTTGACGAGCCAGGTTGGTACGGAACTCCATCTGGCTCCCACCCTTCTGCCCCACCACCTGGGGGAAGTCGGGGAACATGAGCAGGATGAGCTTCTGGGCAACCTCCTCCATCCCAGTACGCTGAAGGGCGACCCCCTCGATGAGGGCCTGGTGGGTCTTGGCCTGGTCCACCAAGGTTTTGCCGGAGGACTCGATCTTGGTGTCGATGTGAGGCAAATCGGCTCGGGCCAGGACCATCACCACCAGCGCCGTCTGCACGGCATCCAAGAAAGACACCGTGTTCCCGTTAGGGAACGCCACCTTCTGAGCCTCGCTGTAGGCGGAGATACTGGTCGGCGTGTTGCCGAACATGAGGTCCACCCGGAACGGCTCGCCGGAGTTCTGCCCGGAGGTCTTTGACGCCCCCTCGAAGTCCCAGATGAACGGCTTCCCCCCTGGGTCGGCAATAGCCGAGGCCGTAGACGCCACCCGGACGTAGTAGGTGCTCGGCTGGCCCTTGTCCTTGAGTGTGGCTTTGCCATTCGAGTCCATCTCGATCTCTGCATGATGCGGCATGTCCTCGTGTTCAAGGACGATGCTGAACTCCTCCGTGGCCCACTGCCATGCCACCGAACCGAGGTCGAGGTAGAAGGTGCGCTGGAAGAAATAGGTCCCGTCCACACCTCCTTGGTTGAGGCTTTCAAGCGGGATGATGGCTTGCTGCCCATCGCTGTGATCGAGGGACCCGTAGACCCGAGTCACCCCATCCTTGAGCTTGCTGCCCGAGATGGCGTTGTTCCACCCGAGCGTGCTGTTGGGGAAGTTGATCTCGTCGGCCCCGCCGTAGAGGACGATGGGCTTGCCGTTCACATCCCTGCACCGACCAGTCTCCCGCTGCTGCTCAGGATCGCCTGACCCACGCTTGGTCTTGTCCGACCCCGAGTCCTTCTCCGGCCGGTCGAACCACACTGGGATCCCCTCTGGAAGGGTGCTCACGGTGATGAGGTAGCCGGTCGGCCCAGCGAAAGCTGAAAGTGGGTTGGCGGGACCCTTCTTGCTCGGCTGGGGTGTCCGCCAGGTGATCTTCGCCTTGTTCGGAGGCGTATCGCTGAACGAGCCCAGGCTGGAAAGGCCGCCGAAAACCCCGGCGGCCTGGTTGCCGTAGTCCACCCGGTCGATGACCGGGACTGGCAGAGATGCCTCGGGGAAGAACTTCATCCCGAAAAGGGCCATCAACTGCTGCACGAAGGCAATGAGCCGCTCGATGCTGCTCACGTCCACGGACATGTAGAAGAACCCAGCGAACACAACCGTGTCGGCAGAGATGTCCGGCCTGGTTGGGTCCGTGCGGTCGGTCAGCCGGGCGATCATCCGGCGCTCGTACTCCTGGTATCCCCCCCGAAGATCCTCGGGCGGGAAATCCGCCATCAAAGCCGTGTCGTGGGTGATGTAGATGCCAAGTTGGGAGAAATCCCGCAGGAGCCCGTTGATGGTGTCGATGATCGCCTGGATGATGGCCTTCAACGGGTCGAGAAAAGCGAAAGCGAACGCCTTGATCAACTGGAGGGCGGCGATGGCGATGTCGAGGAAGGTGATGAGCACCTCGGCGATGGAGTTGATCGCCTCTCGGATGTCCTTGAGGTAGTCGGGAATCTCCAGGGAAAGGGTGCCCCAGGAGCCAAACGGGTCGGCCATTAGCTACCTCCCCCGTGCTTGACCCGGTGAAGAGCCTCCTTCGCCTGCTGAAGCTCCTTCTGGAGGAGCCTCTCCTGGGCCTCCAAGACCCCCTTGAGGTCCTTGGCGAGGCGCACCTGCTCACCGAGAAGCAGCGGGCTGGCGTCATGGCCGCCCAACTCCCCCCATTGACCGGGGTCGATCCCCGCCGCCCGGAGTTCTTCGAGGATCTCCTCGGCGGTTGGTGCTTTCCTCTCGTCGCTCATTCGTTCATCCCGGCCTTGTCGGTGGACTCCTGAAGCAGGGCCAACTGGCGTTGTTCTTCCAGCCGCTCGGGGAGGTCCGCCTCGAACCGGGCCAGAGAAACCAGGGTCCCCAACAGCCTGTGCGTCCGGTAGGCCAGCCAGATGTAGCGGATCGGGCGGAGCCGGTCCGAGTTGTTGAGGATCTCCTCGACCCGATCTGGCAGGACCGGGCGAGCAGCCCCACCAACGGTGGACGTATAGGCTGTGTAGGGACCTCCGGCTCCAGGGAATGCCACGTTAGGGGGGTTGACCCCTGTGTCCTGCCCTCGATACGGGTCGGCTAGCACAGGGTTGGCGTTCGTGGGCTCCATCCGGTCGAGAGTCGGGTCCAAGATCCAGAACCGCCGCCCAAGGATGGAGAGGCAGTTGTCCGAGTTCATGTACGGCGAGTGGTTCCACATGCCGACCAAGCTCTGGACGAAGGCATTTGCCAGCAGGCCGAGGTCACCCAAGTCGTGCGGGTGCATGTCCCGCATCCACCGGAAATAGGGTCCCAACCGCCGCTCCTGCATGACCCCCGAAAGCACCTCGATCCACGAGAGCATCCGTTCCCGCACGGTGAGGATGAAGTCGATGGCCTCCTCGGAGAACATCTGGTTGGGGCGGATGATCCGGTAGCTCACCGGCCGGATGCTGTGGATGTCGCCGTCCGCCGAGGCGTAGCCGATCTGGTAGCTGCCGCTCGGGCTTCGGGTCTGGGAGGGCCGCAGGTCGTTTTGACCCTCTTTGCCAGAGGACGGGCCATTGGCGGTCCACCCGGGCTGGGACACCGTCGGGTAGATGGTGTAGCCGAGGTCACTGAAATTCGGGTGTCCGCTGTCGGGGAACACCACATCCGTGGTGCCGTCCCCTGCGAACGTGTGGACCGGGTTCACCGTCAGTTCGGGGGGGTCCACTGTGTCGCTGATGCCGGAGATGCGGTAGAAGCCCCGGTTGTCGTCGAGGTCATCGGTAGTCCCGGCAACCCAACCTGCCCGCCCCTGGACCCCGATGTCCCCCACAGGCTCACGGCCCCGCTCCTCCGCCTGGGGAATGGTCCCCGCAGGGTCGATGATGAGGATGTCCCCCTTCTTGACTCCCCTGGCAGCCCATCCACCGTTGGCCACCGTGACGCCGGTCTGGGGGTGGTCGTCGGAGAAGCGGTTGACGGCGTTGTCGTAGCCGGTGGTGTTCGACGGGGTGAAGCCCCCCTGCTCGGCGGCGTAATCGGCGAAGGTGCGGTGGACCTCCTTGTAGGTCACGAGGTCAAGCAACTGCTCCATCGACTGCTCGTGAGGGACAGGGGCCTGGCGGAGCCATATCTCGAACCGAAGACCGCCATCGGCCACCAGTTCCGCCGGAGTCTTGGTGCGAAGCCCTGGGATGGCGAGCTTGATAGTGCCCGGAGCAACCACTGCGACGACCTCCACCTGCTCCAGAAGTCGTCCATTCTCGTCGAGGAGACGGAACATGTCCCCCGGGTGGAGGTTCACGTCGGGGCTGTTGAACGGGCCAAGGTTGGTCCCCGTGTACGCCTTGCCGTCGTTCCAGATGTCCGGGGCCAGGGCAACCGACGGGCTCGGGGGCACATCGGTGTTCCACTGCATGGTGAACCCTGCGGCATCCACGACGGCAAAGCCCCGGGAGGTCGTGCTGTAGCCCGTGATGCGCCCACGCCGGATCTCGTAGGCGTAGCGGAGGGGCAGGAAGTCGTTCATGACGGCGGAGAACTCGTGCCACCGCCGGACACGCCGCACGGTGAAGTGGACCTGCTCCGGGGAGGTTGGGGCCACCACCGCAATGGAGAAGTCCTGGTAGCTCCGCATCCCCGTCTGGGGGGTGGCCGACCCAAGGAGGGTGTGGTCCGCATCGACGACGTGCTGGTTCTGATCCCCCAACGCCCCCAGGTCCCTGGTCGGCTGGGGGTACTTGGCCTCCAAGAAGATGCCGCCTTGAGCAGCGAAGCCGGGGGTCGGACCCCCCGGGTCCTCCATGCGGAACTCTGTCTGCGGGATGAGGCAGTCGGTGTTGGCTCCGGCTTTGCCGTGGCCCGCCGGGTTGTTCAGGCCATCCCACTGGTCCGTGGTGAGATTGAGGTAAAGCCGGATGGGGACGTGGGGATACAGGGGCACCTGGTCGTCGTTGACGAACGTGTGCCCGTTCAGCCCCACGGCGTCCTGCACGCTGATCTGCCCGGCCGCTGGTGCCGCTCCCGCTACGATGGTGCCAGC
>Ga0210057_1000597_pt1 | contig 59344 bp, 67 predicted proteins | sample CryGeyCG2114_010_2_FD_183968 | JGI IMG/M metagenome (GOLD analysis project Ga0210057, IMG submission 183968) | Groundwater microbial communities from aquifer - Crystal Geyser CG10_big_fil_rev_8/21/14_0.10 (SPAdes) (version 2) | ecosystem: Environmental > Aquatic > Deep subsurface > Groundwater ...
CAAAGAAGTACCCTCCCGCCGCTCCGATCACAAGAACAGTGATGTACGTAAGTAATGAATTCATGGTTGTAGATAGTGAGCGTGCCATCACCCTGTGCGACGACACGTAATTGAATAAGGAATGAGGAGCACACTTCTATCCAAATCTGCGATACGCTAATACTCCCCTGCGAAGTAAGGTTTCTTGTTTATGAGGAGAGAATTCTGCCTGCTCAAGCAATACAACTCCTCCCGTACTCACGATACTGCGCGCAAACTCTCCCTCCCCGAGAACAACGGGCTCCGTGGTGACTTGCTTCTTTTTGTGCCCAAGTGTTGCATGGATGTTCTCCCATATTGCCTGCGCGAAGTGGGAATCAGCACCGTGCTCGTGCGGCACGACTTGATGCAAGACACTTGCACTACTAAAGGCGACGAGTGCGAGAAGAGCGATTGGAGAAAGGGCGCGCAGAGAAAGGGCGCGCATACTACGAGCTTTTCGAATTTGAGTGCTCAGTCTCTTTTTTGATGATCTTTTCTTCTTCCTTTACTGCCTCTTCCGCCACCTTCCGCTTCACAGCAAAGCGCAGCATTGAGAAAACTATCATGGCTGAGAACATGATGCCGATGACATTGACGAGGAAAAGCAAGAGCGAATTACTCACCACTGCCCAGTCGAAAAAGGAGAGACCGATGCCGGCAAAAGCGAGTGGCGGCACGAGGGCGACTGCGATCGCGACACCTGGGAGCGATGCATTGAGGTGCGGCTTTGTCATGGCAAAGGCGGCAGCAAAGCCCGCAATAGCGGCGACCACTGCATACATGAGCGAAGAGGCCCCGCCAACCGTCACGTAGAGCGCGAACGTTTCGATGCCTCCGCCAGAGGTGGCATTAATGGATCCACCGAACACAAAACCAATGATGAAGCCCGCGGCCAGTGCCAACCCGAGAGACTTTGCGATTGTGTAGCCTGCTTGTGCAATAAGTTTCTGGTCGGAAACAATAATGCCAAGCGAAAGTGAAAGGAGAGGGAAAAGGATAGGTGCGATGAGCATACTGCCGATCAAAATGACAGTGCTTCCGAGGAGGACGCCGAAGACGGCCATCGAGACGGAGAGTGTGAGCATGAGGAAGAAGTCTTGGCGCGGAGAGGCGTGGGCGATGATGTTCTCGATCGCCTCGTTTTTCTCGGATTCAGTCACGTTGTGGAACAAGGCCTCGAACATATGTGAAGCTATTATACCTCACGGGGCCGGGCCACTTATACACAAAATCCCCGCGTAAATGCGGGGTTTTGTGCGAGACCGTGGTCTCTGAGGGTCCTTAGCCCTGAGGCTGTCCCGGCTGCTGCGGAGCGTCCGGTGCAGGCGTCGGGTTTGGGTTTGTGTCGTTCATCATAGCGTTTTTGGAATACTTTCAGATTAGCTAGCAATGGAACGGCAAGCAACTCGACACTCGTGCGAAATGCACGGTTAGTTACCGTAGGAGCACTGTATCAGAATTCTCTCTTTAGTTCAAACCGGGCTTATGAGATTGTCTATCCACTTTGTGCAATTCTCATGCGCGCGTGTCCATAGTACCGTGTAGACAAGGTCGAGTTTACTTAACGATGCACTCATAATTGTGGAAACCAGCATGAGAAAACTATTCGCGAGTATCCTTGCTTTTCTTTCGTTCGCACCGTTTGTAGCTCTCGCCGTGGAACGCCCAGCGCGTGAAGAACGCTCAGCGCGAACCGACGTGAGAGAAGAGCGCGATGTGCGAGCTGATGCCGACAGAGAGCGCTCCGAGCGCGACACACGACCCGAGAGGTCGGGCGGGATATCTGAGACCTAATGCCAAGCTCGGTATAGGAAACACAGGGGCGCATGTGCGCTCCTGTAGTGTGTTTAATTCTTAAACTTTATCGAGCACCCTAAGCTGGGGTTAAACCACTTCTCAATCTCCTCCCCCCTCAAAAGCTTTTCAATATTTTCCTTCATTGTGTGCTCGCTCGGCGTGTCGCCCGGCTCAAGCGCATCGGAAATGCGACCATGGAAGACGAGCCTCTGGTCTGCATCGAAAAGGAACGGGTCGGGTGTGCACGTCGCGCCATACGCCTTGGCAAGATCGCCGTTGGCATCGACAAGATATGGAAATTCCATCCCGTATGCTTCTGCAAAGTCTTTCATATCTTGAAAACTCTCGCCCGGATACGCTGGATCACTCGCATTGATGCCGACGAACGCCACGCTGTCTCCATATTCCCTGTGGAGCGCTACGATCTCCGCCATCCGCGCCTTTACATAGGGACAGTGATTGCACATAAAAATCACAAGTACGCCGCTCTTTCCTGCGCACTCCGCGAGCGCATGCCCTCGCCCGTCGATACCGGGGAGTTCGAAAATGGGCGCGCTGTCGCCCCTCTGAAGTTGCATGCGAGATTCCACCTTCGCCATACGGACTAGTTTTTCCGTTTGGTTACCTTTCTCTGAGAAGTCTTCCTCTTGGAAACGCGCTCTTTCACTACCTTCCTACGGCGCGTTTCTTTATGATCCCCTTTCTGTTTCTTCGTGTTTGTGATTCCGAGATTCTTCTGCTTGCCTTCTAAGCGCGCGGCGTGCCACCGCGCCTTACCTCGAGAAACTCTCTGTTTTCGTTTCTCCTTGTTCATACAAACCTAGTATAACAGATGTGCTCTTAAAAGATATTTTTCTTGCCTTGACGAGCGAGCGCCACCACGCGTTCGATACGTTTCGTGCGCGTCTTCGGAAGCTTTGCGCCCAATATCCAGCGATATATCGTACGTTTGGTCGAGCGCGAGAATGTCTTGAAATTTTCTTTTGCCACCCTGTTCTTCGTGAGCGCGCGAGTGAGCGCGAGCGGCTGCTGCGGATCCTTGGGAATCCCGTGGTCGTGTGTAGGCTTGGCTTTTCCCTGCTTATAAAACGCAAGACCATGAGGAGTCATCTTTCCTTCTTTGATGAGCTGACGTGCGTAGCTGAGCGTATTGTCGCTCCACCTACTATTTTTGTTTCTGCGCGAGAAATTCCTGATGAAGCGGTCTTCGTCGAGCCGCTTGATGGTCGTGTCTATCCAACCATAGCAAATCGCCTCCTCCATGAGCTCGCGATGCGAGGGCGCGGATGCGCCTGTATGCCGCTTGTATAAAACTACTTTCACCTTGTGCTCTTTCGAATGATTCTTCGCAAGCCATTTCCTAAAGTCGCTCCGGTGATACGCGATAATCTCAATGATTTCCATATGAAATATCTTAACAAACGGAAGGCGGTCGTGTTATTTCACGGCCGCCTCCATGGGTCGAAATGATCTTGGAGGGAACCAAGGTTGCTTACTGAATGTGATCAGCAACCAAAGATTCTCCTTCCCATCGAACACCATTGACGAGAACTTGTTCCTTAAGGATCAAGCCGCCCCTGATCCGCGAGGTTCATGACACCCGACGTGCAGTCGCCGATTTCGACATGCCGTCGCTCCTTATAAGGAGCGTCGAGTCTGATGCGAGGCCTGCCCTCCACGTGCTCGACGTGGCCAGTCAAACGCGCTTCGATTCTTTCCGCCATTGGAATTTCTCTCTTTCCTATCAAATGTGCCCACCACGGGCATCTCAATCATACATCTTCAGAGTAAAGTGAAAACGGCCGGTCCTGTGGACACGGCCGTCTTTTTAGGTGCGCCTAAGACTACGTCAGGCGCTGTCGTCGCCGTTCCGGACGACTTTAAATGTTTTTGAGCAGTTCTCGCACGACTGCCCTCCCTCGCCGACGACTGGCGTCAGGGTCTTACAGTGCGGACACGCGACGCCTGCGGCGTCCCGCACCGCCGAGACAACATGGAGTCGGACGACCTGGCCCATCCCCTCCTCCTTCATGACGATGGTGAATCGCCTTTTGCATTTGGGACATTCTACCCCTCCTGCGAAGGCGAAGAAGAATTCCTCCTTGCAGTATGGACATTCGACGGAATTGTCCAGCACCCCTACTTCAACGGAAGGAAATCCTTTTGGCACCTTCCGCTCGCGTGGCCATCTGGGTGGCGCAGGAGGCGACTTTCGCCTCCACAAAGATCTGAAGTATTTTAGGCCGACGAGCCCGTACCAGACCTCTTCAATTACCTGTTTCTTACATTCACTTACTGCGGTCAGCGCACGAGCCAACAAACCGCAACCCGGCTGCACTGTAATTTGAGTCATCGTTTCCTCCCTCGACTATTGAATCCGTCCCGAAAATTTTTACGCTAAAAATGCACAAACGTCAACCAACAAGAAGTGCGGGGAGGTTGACGAGGCCTAGACCAATGATGGCGTTAAAGCCGAGGTTGCCGAGCGCCACAATAGGCAATACTCGATACGCGCGATAACCGAGAAGGCCGAGTGGTATCACGATGAGCTCGTTGGGGAGTGGCATCGCGCACACCCAGGCCATAAGGATTGCGAGCGGCAACCAGTGTCGATGTTCGCCCACCGCCACGAGCGAGTCGGTAACACGGATGACGCTCGGCGAGACGTGGGCACGCCCTGCGCGCGCGAGAAAGTAGGCGATGCTGTCGGCGATCGTCATGCCGCACGCCATGATGAAAATCGTAAAGTAGGGATCGAGTCCGGCCGCAGTAAGTGCGGGAACGAAGGAGGGTGTGACGATTGGAATGAAGACGTTGAAACCGTTGATGAGTGAGAAGAGGAAGACGCCAAGGTAGCCTCCCGTGGCGAGGAGATTTTGCACCGCATCGTTTTCTGCGGCAATCGTGCCTAGCCAAAATGCTCCTGCCAGCGTCGTCGCAAGAAGTGCGAGGCGCAGGATTGATGCGCGATGCTTTTCCATTCCCCTAGTATGCCAGACGAGCGCGCGATTATCTTCTCGGAAAAACTCTCACAACACCACCCCACGCTCACGAGGCGAGGCTCGCGATGCTTCGCGCAAATTGCAAAAGGAGATTAAGAGCGGAGATGAAAAATCCGACGATGAGCTCCAAGAATTGGAGCAGAAACTGTACTATGGTCTGCAAAAATTCCATTCAATTTATTATACACTCCCTGCGCATGAATTTCTGATGTATCCACTACATCTCCACTGCGGTATCGAAATGCTTAAGGAGCGCCTTCACACCGGCGAGGTTTCTATTCCATTCCACTGTCTCGTGCGTCGAGAGCTCGACAGTAATCGCAGGGATTCCTATCGATGCGAGCCATCCTTCGGCGTCGCCCGACACTTCATAGGCGTCGAACGAATCTACCGCAGCGTACCCTGCCGCGCCTGCATACGCGCTCATTATCGCGAGTGTCTCGGGCAGGATTCCGCTCTCGCACTCCGATGCATATACAGCGTTCGCTTGGCTGTGGAAGAATACCACTGCCTTCGGCTTATTCTTCAGAGCGAAATCACGAATAGCCCAGGCTTCCGGCTCAGAAAAAGCTGCTGTGCCCGCGCTCACCGTTTGGCTGCGCCACAGCGATTCCGGTTTCCACTTGCAATCGAAGTTGCGGTTTAAATCGACATTGTGTGCATTGAAGCGCCCCGTCCCGAGAGGCCCTTCATCCGCCGGGACGTTCTCGAGCGCGAAGCGCCCCTCCTTGCCAATGACCTTGAAGAGTCCGTCGGGATTCGCAGAAGGGATGACAACGACTTGTACATTTTTCGGTATGACGCTCGGGTTCGCGGCGAGGTAGTCCATCAAGGTGTAGGCGAGGAGCGTGCTGTTCCACTCGTAGCCTCCGTGAATACCGCCCACAAAAGCGAGCACGCTCTCTCCTGTGCCATACGTGTAAGCTTCGATCTCCCTTCCCTCTACCGACGTGCCGATTACCTCATGTTTCAGCATCTCTTCCACCACAGGCGAGGGGGCAGGCGCAAACATGCCGCTCTGCCACGCATAGAAGAGACCTCCCGCGCTGAGCGCAACAACGACCCCAAAAAGGAGTAGAAGCTTACGCATTATTCGGTCTTGGGCTCTACAGCGTAGTGCTTGAGGAGTGCCTCGATGCCTGCTTTGTTCTTGCTCCATTCGATGTCAGTGTGGTTCGTGAGAAGCACGCTGATGCCTGGGACTCCTTCCTTAGCGAGCCAGTTCACCATGTCGCCCGTGATCTCGTAGAAGTTGAATTCTTGGTACGCCTTGTAGCCAGAAGCTTTTGCGTACGCATCAGTGAGCACCTGCGTTTCGGGCAAAACGCCATCATGACAATTCGAAGCAAAGACGCCGCCTGCCGCGCTGTACCACACCAGCACTGCCTTCGGATCACTCTTCTCAATGTAGCTCTTGATAGCCGCACTCTCAGGCTCCGAGAAGGCCGCGCTGCCACCGCTCACCGTCTTGGTTTGCCACGTACCCTCTTCCTGCCAATCGCAATCAAAGTTGCGGTTTAAGTCTACTGTATTCGCATTGAAGCGGCCGCTCTCGCGCTCCGCCGCCGACGCCGGCACATCTGCTGCCGTAAAGGTGGCTGTGGGCACTCCGACAACCTCCTCGAGACCATCAGGATTCAAAACAGGAATGACCGTTACCATCACGTTGGTCGGAATCACCTCAGGATTCTCCTTGAAATAATCCGCGGCCTCTTGCGCAACGAGCGCTGTGTTCCATGAGTAGCCGCCGTGAATACCGCCGACAAGCAAGATCTCGTCGCTTCCCGTGCCGTAGTGGTACGCCATGATGTCGTTCCCATCTACAGACTTTCCAATAACCTCCATTTCTTTCTTTTCTTCCATCACCTCTTCGGTCGTCGTTGCTGTCTCCTCCATGTTTGGCTCTTCTTGCTCAGTGAGCATGCTGTTGTTCAAGAGAAACCAGCCTCCAACACCGATAACAATAAGTACTATCAAAACCCACAATATATTTTTCATATCCTAGCAGTATACCAGAGCCGTAAAATTCCGCCTCAAAGGCGAATTTTTCGCCTCAACCACGCCAAAGTCTCAGCATAAGCGAGATTTCCCTCTGGTTGCAGCTTAGGATGAAATCAGTAATATCTCTTGCGGAGCATAGAGGGAATTTTGTCTGAAGTGCTCCGACAACGTTATCAAACGAGAGGATACGACAATGAATACGAAAACTGTCGCCGAGCTCCGCGCGAGCGGAGAAATCGACGAGGAACCCGACGAGGCTGCGATCATCGTCGGCGGTAAGGCCGACGTCGTGGATTTCCACAGCACGACCGCGATCGAGGATGGACCGACTCAGCACCAGTTGCTGTTGGCGGTCGCCGAAAGCTACAAGCGGCGTGGACACGAGGTATTCGCCTCGCTGCATCAGGTGGAGTTCCACCTGTCACACGTGGTGGACGCCTTCACGGTCGAGCAGAATCCGGTCCTGAATCCGGCCTTCGAGGCTCTGCAGGTCGCGGGGTTCGCCGTCGAACCCAACGTCGGCAGCATCAAGCGGATCCTCGGTCTCACGCAGGCCGACATTGATACGCTGTTCTGCGTCTGCAACAACGGCCCGCAGGTATCGAGCTCGATCCTCGCTCGACGTATCGAGGAATTCGCCAACAGACCCCTCGGCGGTTCCTGGGACGCCAACTGATCCGCTCTTCGGCCTGATGGCCCCGTCGCCGGACCCTTCGCGGGCCCGGCGACATTTTTTATTCAAGTCCCTATCGTCTCATTGCAAGAGCTCATTGAGCAGCTCGAGCTGAGACGCAATCGAAGTGTCGGAAGGTGAGGAGCCAGAATCGCTGAAGGCGCCGAGGTAAGAATTGAGGAAGAAAGGAATCACAAATATCGAGGCGACAATCGGGAGCACGATAAAGGCGATCGTCACCCACATCATTATCTGAAAATACCGTCGCGTTTTCTCGACGGATTTTAAAATCGCATCGATCTTCAGGTTCATTTCCTCAAGCTTCTGAGTTCCACCTTCCTCCATAGTTTCTAGTATATCTTAGGAAGGCAGCCGCGTGAGGAGCGCCTCGATTCCCTGGTGCATTTCTTTCGTTGTCTCTGGGTCTTTGCGCAAATCTTCCATCGTCGCGAGAAGGTTTTCATCGATCTTTCGCTCGTTGTCGAAAAGGTAGGAGGGAAATTCTCCAAAGCGATCGAAGTACTCGACAAAGGCGAGCTTGCGCACCGTAGGGTTCTTGCTCGATGCCACCGCTTTCATCGCTTCAAAGTCGAATTTTTCTTTTTTCGGCTTTTGTTCCTTCATAGAAAAGAATCATCGCACAAGCGCCAGCATTTTCCTATCTTTGCTTATCCAAAAAGATTGAAGTCGGGTGACGGAGCCACCCGACTTCTCGTTTTCGATTGTCAGCGTTTTAGTGTTGCCCTGCGGCAACAATCAGGCCGGACCCCGCGCCGATCGCAAGTACGCCCGCCATTAGGGCGATCGCGAAGTGCGCTGTTCCAGCCTGACCAGTGAACCAGTCGAGGAACGCGAACGTGAGGAACATGATCCCCACATAGGCGCTCACGATGCCGCACCACCATTCGGTGTTTGGCGTTGTGTTTATCATGAGTATCCACTCTTTCCTTTAGAGCACGTGTTCTGCTCGCGCTTTCGATCTTCGTACCAGATACGCCCCGCGATGCCAAAAGCTACCAAAGTCAGTACGCCATGGCGGATGACTTCAGGCACACCGAGGTCACCCACTAGCCAGCGAACGAAAGTGGCGACCGCAAACACCGCGCCGATGAGCACAAACAGCTTAAAGACCAATGCTCTCGGCTCACCTTTTTCCCGGGTCATGTGGCCCCCTTTCTTTGAAGTCCGAAGGAACGACGAGGGCCGTTCCGCAGCCATACTTCCACAAATTCTCGAGTTTGCCTACTACGCAAGTTTGTTGCAGATGCGATAAGAAAACAGCCGCCCGTAGGCGGCTGTTTAGAATTCTAAGGAAATATTATCGGCGCTTTTTTTTCGCGGCGCGTTCTGCAAGCATCGCCCTCTTCGTGGCCAAGCGCTTCTTGGTCTTTTTCGAGCGTGTCTTCTTCCTTCTAATATCTAGACTCTTTCGTTTTGCCATAGAGTGAGATTATACCTTAAGAAACGCTCTGTTTCTCCTCAGAAAGGCAACGGAGGCACACTTCCTGGTCTGCCCTCGTCTTGATGTATTTGCCCCCACAGGAGCACATGACAACGTCGGGCTCGTTTGGATTGTCGATCCATTTGCCATCTTGAAAGAATGTTTTTGCCATAGAGAAAATAGAGAGATATAGAGCGCCCAAACGCTTTTAACAATACCAGAAGATACCGGTTTGTCAAACCTCGAGCTGGGGGACAGGGACTCGAACCCCGATACCCAGGACCAAAACCTGGTGTCCTACCATTAGACGATCCCCCAATCCGCTCAAGGATAGCAGGGAGTTAACGGTTGGTAAAATCTCGGTGAGACTTTTAGCGCAACTCCACCGTCGAGAGAATATTTTTGAAGTCGTCGCGGATGTGGTCTTCCGGTGTGAGGAAGGTTACTGATGCCATGATGATGTTGCTCTTATGCGCGAAGACCGTACTCTCGGCGGGGTACAATCCATCCCATGCGTATGAGAGTGCGGGGGCATTTCCAACAGTGGCGGGCTTCAAGACTCCGTCAAGTGAAAGTTTGAAATTTGAGAATGCAGTACCGCGAACCCAATCTTCGATCGAGATCTGGTCGAGATTGTTTTGGAAAAACTCGAGAGTAATCGAGGGAGGACCTTCGCCGTTTTGCGGAAGGTTCGCGTGCAATTCCTTGTCTACAAGCACGATCGTGTAGCGATATCGCTCCCCTGTACCCGTGTCTTCTTCGAGGAGTGTATACGTATCCGGATATTCGAAAGCAATGCCGTACGCGGAATTCACATAGTATTGTGTAAACTCCTCGATGGGCGGGACGAGCTTGTCATAATACTTATAGCCGCCGACTGCAGCGATTATCAAGAGCACTATCCCAAATAGCATCGTTTTCATTGGGAGTAGTATACCCTACACCTCAAAAGTACTTCCATTTTCTAAGACGGAGTACCTTCAAGAAAATTAGGTCGCACCACAAGAGTACTTCCATTTTCTAAGACGGAGTACCGTCAAGAAAATTAGGTCGCACCGCAAGCACGCAGGCACCGATGAGGCCGCCATTGTCTTCGAGCTCAGCCATTTTGACCGGCACCTCGACACCCCGCGCGCGAAGCGACTCCTCCGCCCTTTCAAGCGGAACGGGATTGGTACCGACGATCATAGAGCCACCGAGAACGAAAACATCGGGCTTCCAAGCGGCCGCGATCTCTGCAAGTCCCCCAGCGAGAATGTCGGCAAGCTTTTCGCGCTCTTCAAGTGATTCGAGGTCTTTTGGATGAATGCCAAACTTCTTGCGTACTGCGGTGCCAGATACCTGCGCTTCGAGTCTCGGCTTCACCGCTCCAAGTTCGGCGAGAAGCGGGCTTTTCGACACATCGTTGACATCAATCAAGGCGCCTCCAACGCCGGTTGAAACCGTTATGTACGCGACGCGCTGGAATCCGCGTCCGGCTCCTTTTTGCGTTTCGCCATAGCCCACGACAACCGTGTCATTCAAAACACGCACCGAGGTTCCGAGCGCGTGCGAAAGCTCTCCGACGATGTTCGTCCCCTCCCATTGAGGCAGGTTCGTCGCGTTGTACATGTGCCCACCGCTGTCCACGCTCGAAGGGACGTCACCAACTGCCGCCGTGAGCTCCTTTCCAGCCAATTCGTGAGCAATACGCGCAAGCATTTCTACGCCATCCTTCGCATTCTGCGGCGTCGGCACCTTGCGAATCTCTCGGAGTGCCTCCCCTTCCGCCAGCGCAATGCGCATATTTGTCCCGCCGATATCGAAAACGATCTTCATGATCTGTCCATCATATCAAGAACCAAAGCGCCCCAGGTAAAACCGTGTGCGCCAAATCCTTCTCCTGTCTCGGGATTAAAACACTCGCGAAAACCAGAGTGCTTTATGAGTTCGATGCTTTTGTTACGAATATCCTCTGCTTCCTTGGTGAATCCGTAACGCTTGAGGCCATGATAGATAAACCAGTGTGGCGCCATCCACACCGAGCCTCGCCAGGAAAAATCTTCTGCGTCAGCTCTGTAGGCCTCTTCCTGCATCGAGGTCGTACGAATACCATGCGGCGCATAAAATGTCTCGGGATTTGTGAGATGGTCGCGCACGACCTTTTCCGCCTCTTCGGGAGTATAGAGGCCCGCAAAAAGCGGAGCAAAATGCCCCCATGTGGCGACCTTGAGTTTCTCGAGGTCGGATCCCATGACCGGCCAATACACACCATCCTCAAACATGAACTCTCGCATTGCTCCAGCGACAGTTTCTGCTTCTGCATTAAACTCTCTTTCGTATTCTGGATGCTTGAGTTCTGCGGCAATCCGCGCGAGAGCGCGCAAATTCTCGACCAAGACAGTATTAAACAATACATCTTTTACCCAAAAGAAGTCGCGCATGCAGTTTTCCGCATCGAAATTGCACACGCGATTTTTCTCTACGAGTTCTTTACGCTTCGCGAGGTGGTCCTTAAGCTGTATACGAGGAGAGGCTCCAAGCGGCGCATCGAAGCGCGGCGAATTGTCTTCGCCGGATTCGTCTGGATTGATAATGCTCACGAGATGATGTTTGTGCGGATCGCGTGCCGAGAGAAGAAATCGGTAGTATGCGGAAAGCGCCGGAAACACCGCGCGGAGAAACGTCGTGTCGGGGTGATGGCGATGCACATCCCATGCCGCATAAGCAATCATGGGCGGCTGGGTGAGCGTGCTCGTCCCCTCCACGCCCCAGCTAAAAAGATGAAGAATACCCGGCGTCCAGTAAATGATGTGCGGCACCATACCATTCTCGAACTGCTTCGAGAGGAGTGCTTTGATCTCGTTTTGCGCCGCCTCAGCGTCGAAGCGTGCGAGAATGATTGCATGGAAACATGAGTCCCAGAGCCACTGGTACGGGTAGTGGTCTGCCGAGGGGACAGTGTAGTGGTAGCCCGCGGTCTCACGAGAATTTTCCTGCAAAAGTTTCCGTGCCGTGCGCTCGATGTTCATGATTCAAGTATATCGTCTATGCGATGTGAGAGGGAAATACAGCGTCGGGACCTTCTGTGAGGGCTTTGTACACGGGGCGATTGGCGGCAATGAAATTCAGATTGCGATAATCATACGTGCTCGACCCAAGATTAGCGACGACTCCCCCGGCTTCCGCGACCAATAACGCACCCGGCGCAAAGTCATAGTCCTCGCCAAACGGATCGACACAAATCCTTCCCTCTATCTTTCCTGAGGCGACAAGAGAAAATTCATATCCTGCCGTCATCGTCTTGAAGAACGAACACGTTGTTCGAAGCTGAGTAAAAATCTGTACATTCTTCTCCTTACTCATATCGGATTCAAGACCGACCATCGCTTCCGGCGGCTGGCGCTCGCTTACGTAAATGCGTTCGCCATTTTTGTATGCACCCTTTCCTTTCTCTGCGTAATAGAGCTCGTCTTGAACAAAGTTATAGATCGCTGAGAACTGCGGCCGACCCTCTTCGATAAGTGCAATCATGGTCGTGCAGTGCGGAAGTCCGCGCATAAACGCATCCGTTCCGTCGATTGGGTCTACGAGCCAAAACTTTGTGGCCGAGCGGTCGCCACCCTGCTCTTCCCCGACAAACGCAATCGAGGAATCAAATGCTTCGAGCTTTTGTTTGAGGTGTGCTTCCGCTGCCATATCGAGTGCGGTAACGGGACTGTTATGTCTCTCCACCTTGTGGTTGACGGCCTTTGCTGTACCCCAATGAGGCATAAGCAAAGGCCTCACAGAACGAACGACATCAAGTACGGGAACAAAACGGTCTTCCATATCTTCTGTCAGCCGAGATCCGAAAGCGCCTTGATAAGCTCCGCCGACCACCGGTAGACGTTGTAGCTTTTTACCGTCTCCCGCATCGTCTTCATGCGGCGGTGTTGTTCGGCTGGTTGCATCGAGAGCGCCATGCGAAGCGCCTCTGCCGTCTCCTCGGCGCTGTAAGGGTTCACGAGGAGGGCACCCTTGAGGTCGCGTGCGGCGCCGGTGAGCTGGCTCAAGATAAGAACCCCCGCCTCATCGTTGCGCGCCGCGACATACTCCTTGGCGACGAGGTTCATGCCGTCGTGGAGCGACGTCACGAGACACACGTCGGCACTTCGGTAGAGCGTAGTGAGCTCTTCGTGCGAAAAGTGTCGTTTCTCAAGTTGAATTGGCTTCCATTCTCGGACCCCAAATTTCTGGTTGATGCGTTCCGCCTCTCCTGTGACCGCCTCGTTGTATGCCCGATACTTTTCTACTGCCTCTCTTGAAGGCGGCGCGATCTGAAGAAAGACTATGCTCCCGAGATACTCTGGATTCTGATCCAGGAGAAATTCAAACGCTTTGAAACGCTCGAGAATTCCTTTTGTGTAATCGAGGCGGTCGACACCGAGTATCAAGCGCCCTGGCGGGACTTCGATGCTCAGCGCTTTCGGTGCATCTTCTGAAGAATCTGCCCCGTTTCGACCATTCGTGAACGCGATCGAGATGGGAAACGGCTTGATGTAGGAGATGTGGCCCTCGCGCGTGATAGAGAAGTGCTCGAGGTCGACGAGCGCTTCGATCTCCTTCCCGACCGTGTCCATGAAGTTGTTGCAGTGTTGTTGCGTATGAAAACCGATAATGTCAGCGCCGAGCATGCCGCGCAATATTTCCTTACGCCATGGGCAAATACTGAAAAGTTCTGCGGAAGGCCACGGCACGTGCCAAAAGAGCGCCACCTGCGCATCAGGTCGCGACGCGTGGATCATCTCCGGAAGAAGCGCAAGATGGTAATCCTGTACGAGAATCAGTGGGCGCTGGACATCTTTGATTTCCTTGAGAAGTTCGCGAGCAAATTTACCGTTGACCTTACGATACCCCGTCCAATCTTCCTTACGAAATACCGGGCGCGTGTGCGCCATATGACACAAAGGCCACAGGGCTTCGTTGGAAAATCCCACGTAATGCCCCTTTACCTCTTCTTTGCTAAGCCACACACGCTTCAGGGTGTACTTGGGCTCTTCTGGCGGCACCTGGATCTTGCCTTCCGAATCCGCCGTTTCTTTGTCTGCATTGCCGCTTCCATGCGCGATCCAGGTGCCGCCGCACGCCGCCATGACAGGCTCGAGCGCCGTGACCATACCGCTTGCGGGTACCGAACATTTCACCTGACCCTTCTCTTTTGTATGAATGTAGGGCTCTCGATTTGAAACCACGTAAATCGGACGATCTTTGAGATACGCTTTAATGAATTCTTGAAGGCGCTCCGCGGTCCATGGGCTATCGAGCTTCTCGAGACGCATGCGCGCTTCTTCGCTTGCGGCGGTGCGCGCCTGCACCAGGCTCTTCGAAAGTTTCGAAACTTCACTGACAAGTGCAGGAAAAAACGACTCCTCAGTGTCTGCGTTTTCAGGCAAGCGTGGTTTGCCGGCTCGAGCAGACTTGAGCGATTCGGTGAGTCGTGTGAGCGGTTTAAAGAAAAGCAGGCGCACGAGAATCCATACGATAATGGAGAGAATGAAGATCTGTACAAGGAGGCGTGCGAGTGTATTGAGCCAGATCTCTTGTATGCGCTCGTTTATGTAGCTTGAATTCTGCACGACTGAGAGCGCGCCCACTACGCGATCCCCCTGTCGCAGTGGCTCTGCAAAGAGGTAGCGGCTCGTGCCGCGTCCGGAAACGAATCCTCCTTCTGGACTTGCGCTGTCCATGACCCGCGCGATAAGAGGTGAGGTCGTTGCGAGTTCTTGCGGAAGTCCGGGAGAGCTCACAATGAGCTGACCGTTCGTATCATATATCGCAAGGCCGATGATGCGCTCCTGATCTTCGAGACGAGTCACGATCCTCTCGAGTGTTGAGGTCGAATTTTGCGCAAAGGAGGGCTCAATCGATTCTTTAAGGCCGCCCGTGAGCAAGCGCGCTCGGTATTGGAGATCGGCCACGAGTGTTGCGTGTTCGCGATTGACTTGAAAGATCGTAAAGGCAACGACCATCGTACTGATCGCAATGATAACTGAGCCAATTATGAGTATCGTCTGCTTCATGGCGAGGAGAATTCAAACCCTCCTAGGGCTCGTACACTCTCTGTAAAAACATACTATGGGATAAATGCATATTCACCGTATCACGAGTACGTGGGTGTGTCATTTTCCCTCTGAAGAATTGCACACATCAATGACGGCGAGTTCGAGCGGGAGGTGTGGTACGGCGGCGTAGGCCATTTTTGCGTACGCTTCGAGGAGCACGCGCAATGTTTCAGAATTCACTCCAGGGCTTTGTGCGAGCGCCTGTGCGAGCGCCACGTCCGCCTCGGTGAGTTCCTTGCTAAGCTCTTCCGAAAGATCGGGCGCGTAGCGCACGAGCAAGACGACGCGCATGCGATTGATGAGAAGCTTAGCGAGTACGCGCATGTCGATATTTTGAGACACGGCGTTCTGGATCGCTTTGAGCGCCGCCCCCGCGTCTTTCTTGGCGAGCGCTTCCAGAATCGTACGTATTAATTCTCCCCGCGGTGCACCGGTAACAGCCTCGACCTCTGCAACCTCGACACTCTTGTTGTCTGAAACGGCAAGAACTTTTTGCAAAATACCGAGCGCATCGCGAAACGAGCCTTCGGCCAAGAGTGCGACGAGCTCGGCGGCAGAGCGCTCAAGCGAGAAGCCTTCCTTCCTTGCAATGTCAACAACGACCTCCGCAAGCATTTCGCGCGAGGGTTGTTTGAAGGTGTAAATCTCACAGCGTGATTGAATCGTCTCGGGCACGCGATCGCGCTCGGTCGTTGCCAAAACGAACATTGCGTGCGCGGGAGGCTCTTCGAGCGTCTTTAAAAAGGCGTTCCACGCATCACGCGTGAGCATGTGCGCTTCGTCGATAATGTAAAATTTGTAGGGCGATTCGAAAGGCATCGCGTGCACGCCCTCGCGGAGCTCTCGAATGTCGTCGATGCCGCGATTGCTGGCAGCATCTATTTCATACAGATCTTTGTCGGAGACGCCGAGCTCTCGCGCGAGGATGCGCGCGACGGTCGTCTTCCCCGTCCCGCGACTGCCAGAAAATAGGTAGGCGTGTGCTGTTTTTTTGTTCTTTATTGCTTTTTCAAGCGTCTCGGTCACCGGCCCCTGTCCGTGCACCTCCGCGAACGACTGTGGACGGTACTGACGATAGAGCACCCCCTGCTTTTTCTCCTTCATGACGGGAGTATAGCATTCTCAAGTATGTGACGTGCTTGCTCCACTTCCTCAGTTTCCATCAATTTGATCCTTAATTCTTTCGCTCCATTCCATCCAGAAATGTACGCCTTGAAATGCTTTTTCATTAGAGCATAGTGCACCACTCCTCCTAAAAGCTCCTCGAAGAGCGCGAGGTGTTCAAGTAGTGCTTCGACTTTTTCATGGGATGTTGGTTCTTCCTTCCGGTTCGCGAATAGCCATGGATTTCCATAGATAGCTCGGCCGAGCATAACGCCGTCGCACATCGTCTCCTTCACTTTTTCTCGCGCGTCGGCAATATCTTGTACGTCGCCGTTCCCGACTATTAAGGTCTTTGAGCCGCTTTTGTCGCGCATCACCACTCCTCGCGCGACAGCGTCCCAATGCGCAGGCACCTCCGACATTTCTTTGCGCGTGCGTGCGTGGAGCGTGATCGCGGAGGGATGTTCAGCAAGGAGCTCCGGCAACCACGCGTCAAGCTCATCCTCGTTGTAGCCAATGCGCGTCTTTACAGACACGGGAAGACCGCTCTTTTTTGCGACTCGAATGATCTCTCGTGCGCGCTTGGGATCTTTAATAAGCGCCGCGCCACAATTTTGTTTTACGACCTCGTTCGCAGGGCACCCCATGTTGATATCCACGCCATCAAACCCGAGCTCCGCAACTAAGCGAGATGCTTTTTCAATGTTCTCTGAATCCGACGAGAAAATTTGAGCGACGATCGGCCTCTCTGATTCGGAATACAAGAGTTTCTTCCGTAGTTTTCTTTGTCCATCTTCATCTGCCAAAATAAGACCGTCTGCAGATGTAAATTCTGTGAACATCACGTGTGGTTTCCCGTGTCGCGCGATGAGCAGGCGAAACGCGGCGTCAGTAATGTCTTCGAGCGGTGCTAGTGCAAAAAATGGTCGCGGTAATGTCTCCCAAAAATTCCTCATACCCCCCACGCTACCATGAGCACCCCTACTTCGCTGTCTGCGGTTCTTCTTCAAAATTGTAATACACACGATTGCCAAAACGTAGATCAATGTATTCGAGCTCATTTTCCCTAAAGCGTAATGTTTCTGAAGCGAGCGCGAGCGTAAGATTTTCGAGGATGGTGTCGGGGTCGTCGTCAAGCGAGAGGTAGAGATCGAATCCGCGATCGAGACCGATGACGATATCCTGCCCGCCCTCCGAGATGGTATGCGCGACAAACCCCGCCTGATCGAGCCGATAGAGAAGTGCCGAAAGGGTAGCGAATGTGTCGGGAAGATACGTCTTTCCCACCGGCTCTACGTTCGCGCTCGAAGAGGCAGAAGAAATCTCGCCGTAGAAAATGTATGGATTCTCGACGAGAAAGGTCGACGTGCTCGCAGGCGCAAAGATGAATCCTCCGCTATCCATGAGGTAGCACGAGGCCGCACTCGGATCACACCAGCGTGCAAACGCTTCACGCTCGTCGATCACAACGGTGATTGCCGAGGCCAGGAGTGCATCCCGCAAGACATGCGCCTCTTCGACACGTGGGAAATACGCGCGAATCGCCTGCTCTATTTCGGTGTGAGACACAAGAAAGATGTTCGTGTGTGAAAAGAATGCGTATGAGCCATCGTAGAGCTGTGCCTCTACGTATGCGCGGACAAGGTTTTCCCGGATTCTCTGCACGCCCTTGATCTCTACTTCCTGAACCGAGAATTGTGGAAGGTGCGAGGCGAGACTCACTCCATAGACGATTACAGAGAGAAATACGAGAAGCGCGAGGGCAAAGAGAGCGCGCACGCGCCTGCGGCGCACTCTCAAGGGCGGACGCTTCGGCGCTTCCCGCAAGGGCAGTGCCAGCATGCTCTTCTTGAGCGCCGCACCGAACGTACGCCTCTTCCTTAGATCAATTACTTTTCTTGATGACATCCTTGCCCATGTAGCCCCGCAGTACATCGGGGATCGCTATCGAACCGTCGGCCTCCTGGTTGTTCTCAACGATTTGGCAGAGAATGCGCGGGGTTGCGATAGCAGTGTTGTTCAGGGAGTGCGCATACCGAAGCGCTCCGTCCTCGCCGCGATAGCGAATGTTGAGGCGACGCGTTTGGAAGTCATGAAAATATGAAGACGAGTGGGTCTCACGATACTTCCCCTCGCTCGGCATCCACGCCTCGATGTCGTACTTCTTCACCTGGCCGAGCCCCAAGTCCCCGCCGCAGTTGATAACGACCCGGTAGGGAAGCTTGAGTTCTTGAAGAATGGCCTCGGCATTTTGCGTGATCTCTTCGTGCAATCGCACGGATTCCTCGTGGCTCGCCTCACACAGCACCACTTGCTCGTACTTTTGAAATTCGTGAATGCGAAAGATTCCCTTTGTATCTTTTCCGTGGCTTCCCGCTTCGCGGCGAAAACATGGGGAAAATGAGAAAAACTTGACTGGTAGATCTTTCTTATCGAGCACCTCATCCATGTAGTATCCCATCGAGGCAACTTCTGCAGTGCCTGCGAGGTAATCGCCGTCTTGTGTTTTGTAAAGATCATCCTCGCTCTGCGGCAAGTAGCCTGTGCCAACGAACGCCTCGCGACGAACCAAAGAGGGAACGATCATCGGCGTAAAGTCCTGCCTACCGGCAGGCAGGCTTTCTCCAACAAAGCGGTCTTGCACGAATCGCTCGAGTGCCCACACGAGACGCGCGCCATCGTTCTTCAAAAAGTAGCCGCGAAAGCCCGCTACCTTGGCGCCGCGCTCATAATCGGCCATGTCGTGGAGAGCCAGAAGCTCGGAGTGGCTTTTGGGCTCGAAGTCGAAGTTTGGTTTTTCTCCCCAAGTTCGCTCTTCTTTGTTGTCTGCATCCGACTCTCCTTCCGGCACTGTCATGTCGGGGACGTTGGGCACCTGCACCATCAAAAGCCGCCACTCTTTAAGAATTTCCTGCATTGACTCCTCTTCGAGCTTCAAGGTTTCCTTGAGGTCCTGCATTCGCGTGATGATTTCCTGCTTCGCTTGATCGTCCTTCGCAGACGCGATAGCGTCTGAGGATGTGTTTTGCTCAGCACGTTTTTCGTCGATCTTTACCTGCAGATCGCGGCGCTTGTCGTCGAGCTCGATGAGTCTGTCGAGGTCCACCGCTATGCGTTTTTTCTTCGCTCCGGCGGCGACAATATCCTTATTTTCCCGGATAAATTTAATATCGAGCATGTTAGGATAATATAACACCATGAATGAAGAGCTCAAACAACTCTCCCCTTCTGAATTCACTGAACTCCTGCGCCAGATTCCCGATCCGCCGAAGAAACTCTACGTGCGTGGAGAACTCCCGAGCGAGGACAATAAATGGCTCGCGGTGGTCGGCAGTCGCGCTCTCACGGCTTACGGCCGTGCCTGTTGCAGACATTTAATAGAAGGCCTGCGAGGGTACCCTATAACTATCGTGTCGGGCCTGGCCTACGGGGCCGATGCCGAGGCGCACAAAGCGGCGCTCGAAGTGGGGCTCCCCTGCGTTGGCGTCCCCGGAAGCGGACTTGATTGGAATGTGCTCTACCCGCGCGCCAATGTAGGGCTCGCGCGTGAAATCCTAAAGTCGGGAGGTGCACTCATATCGGAGTTCGAACCTGAAACGAAAGCGGCCGATTGGACCTTCCCAAAGCGCAATCGCATTATGGCCGGCATCTCTCACGCTACTCTTATAATTGAAGCACAAGAGCTTTCTGGCACGCTCATTACTGCGCGCCTCACTGTGGAATACAATCGCGAGCTCATGGTCGTCCCTGGCTCGATATTTAGCGAGGAGAGCAAGGGTGCGCACCAATTCCTTCGCCTGGGTGCGACGGCAATAACGAGCCCTAAAGATATTCTAGTAGCGCTCTGTATCGCAGAGCGCGAAGCGTCAGAAACACTCACATCACTCCGCGAAGATCTCTCTCCCGATGAAAAACGTGTGGTCGAGATCATTCGCACGCCCCTTTCACGCGACGAACTTCTTACAGTGCTCGAGATGCCGATCACTGAAGCAAACGTACTCCTTTCGGCGATGGAAATTAAGGGATTGATAGTCGAGGAACTCGGTGTCGTGCGCATACGATAAAAGGTATCAACCCCCCAGGGCAAGCCCTGGACCCAGCCCGAAAAAACGCATGCGTTTTTTCGGGCTGTTCCGCGGCAAGCCGCGGGGTTTTAAACCTTTTTTCACTCTCCTCGGCTCGGAAATGAGAAAAGAATTTTTTTCATTTCGCTCGCTCTACGTCGGCGATAATTTGACATGTGGTAGGCTGGTGGAGTATCACTACTCGCCATGAATCCCGTTAGAAATCGCGGACGCGCGGAATCGGTATGTGCTATAAAGGTCGATGTTATGAATACTAAACGAATAGTATGCTGGCTTTGATGGTCCGCGTCCTATTTCTAACGGGATGAAGCTTGTAATAGTAGAATCGCCCGCAAAAGCGAAGACGATCGAGAAATATCTCGGTGAGGGTTTTGTCGTACGCGCGAGCGTTGGCCACATCCGCGATCTTCCGAAGAGCAACAAAGACGCCGTCGATATAGAGGCTGGTTTTGTACCTCGCTATTCTGTAGTGAAGGAGAAACAGCACATCATCGACCAGCTTCACGAACAGGCCGAAAAGACCGACGAGGTCATCCTCGCCACCGACCCCGACCGCGAGGGCGAGGCGATTGCCTGGCACTTGGCCGAGACCATCGGCCTCAAAAAGCCCAAGCGCATTGTTTTTAATGAAATTACAGAGCACGCCGTGCAGGAAGCATTGGCGCACCCGCGCGCAATAGACGAAGAGCTCGTGCGAGCCCAGGAGGCGCGGCGCGTCTTGGATCGACTCTTCGGCTACGATCTCTCGGGCCTCATCTGGAAAAAAGTGCGTTATGGCCTCTCCGCCGGGCGCGTGCAATCCCCTGCTCTCCGCATTCTTATGGAGCGTGAGCGCGAGATACGCGCTTTCATACCGGAGAAGTTTTGGGTGCTAAGTGCCGACGTTAGAACAAAGGGCAAGGAACAATTCACTGTCGTGTGTGTGGAAGAACCAAAAACGCAGGAGGATGCTGAGAAAATATTGAAGGCTGCACAAGCCGGATCGTGGAACGTAACGCGCGTCGAGGAAACAGAGCAAGCCCGCAGTCCACGGGCTCCTTTCACTACTTCCACACTGCAACAAGCCGCTTCAACGCGCCTCGGATTCTCGCCTTCGCGCACCATGCGCACCGCGCAAAAGCTCTACGAAGCTGGTCACATCACGTACATGCGTACCGACAGCCCAAACCTCGCAAAAGAAGCGCAGGCGATGCTTGTCGCCCAAGCGCGCAGTGAGTTTGGTGAGCAATATGTGGAACCACGAATCTACAAATCAAAGTCGAAGAGCGCACAAGAAGCTCACGAAGCAGTGCGACCCACCAACGCGAAGAAACACTCGGCCGGAACGACAGACGACCAGAAGAAACTCTACGCGCTCATCCGAGCTCGTGCGCTCGCTTCGCAAATGGCGAATGCGACGATGATGCGCACGAAAATCACCGTAGATGTACAAGAAGGCAATATCCCCTCTTTCATCGCCACAGGTTCACGCGTGCTTTTCGATGGATGGCTTGCAGCCGACCCCGCAGCGCGCGGCGAAGATGTCGAGCTCCCGAAAGTGGCGGCTCTGGATTCTCTCGAACTTCTCGAAGCGCACTCCGAAGGAAAGGAGACACAACCTCCAGGACGATACTCTGAAGCTGGGCTGGTGAAGGAGCTCGAGAAGCGCGGCATCGGACGCCCTTCGACCTATGCCGCTATCATCCGCACGCTTGAAACCCGTGGCTACGTAGATAAACAAGGTCGCACTCTGATACCTACGCACACGGGCGATGTCGTTTCGACTTTCCTTGAAGAGCACTTCGGCGAATACATCAGCGATAATTTCACAGCTGAGATGGAGAACGAGCTCGACGAGATCGCGGAAGGCAAGCGCGAGTACGAGAAAACATTGAGAGATTTCTACACACCGTTCGCAAAAGCCATAAAGGCAAAGAACAAGATCGAAAAACTGACCAACATGGGCGACGCGCCCGAAGAATTCCTCTGCCCGCTGTGCAAGGGTGGAATGGTCTACAAGCTCTCGAAAACAGGACGATTCATGAGCTGTAAACGCTTCCCCGAGTGCCTCGGTGCGCGCAAGGAAGACGGAAGCGAGATCGCCCCGCCGAAGGATCTTGGGAAACCGTGTCCAAAATGCAACAAGGGGACACTTACTCAGCGCGAGGGCCGGTTCGGTATGTTTATCACGTGTTCAAACTACCCCAAATGCAAGTACGTTGAACAGGACCCTGAAGAGGCGGCGAAGGCAAAGACGGGCGTTGCCTGTCCTGTCTGCAAAACGGGTGAGATGGTAGAGCGTCGCGGACGCTTCGGCCCTTTCTTTTCTTGTTCGGGGTACCCTAACTGCAAAAACGCTATCAAAGCCCGACCGACCGGGCGTCTGTGCGCTGAATGCGGATCGCTCATGATGGAAGGGACGAAGACAATTCCAGAGCGCTGCAGCAACAAGGCGTGCCCTCAACACAATCCACATAAGATTAAGAAGTGATTTGCAAGGCTCAATTTTCAATCAAACTCCAAACATCATCTTCCTATTCGAGAATTGTATCGTTGGAAATTCATTGGAAATTGGTCCTTGAAAAATTGGTAATTGCGCGTTATGGCGCGCGAGCGTATCATTCGTGCAATGGAAACCATACGCCCTCTCTCGGATATATTGAACGCAGTTTCCGGCAAAAGCGAGGAAGACACTGCTCTCATAACAAAAGCGTATGAATTCTCAAAAGAAGCTCACAAAGAGCAGAAGAGATATTCTGGAGCGCCATATTTTGTCCACCCCGCCGAAGTTGGATACCTTTTAGCGCAGGCTGGCTTCGGTCCGCGAACGATCTCAGCAGGACTTTTGCACGACACGATCGAAGACGCCGGCGTAAAGCCTCAAACCATAGAAGAGGAATTTAACCACGAGGTGCTTTCTCTCGTGCAGGGCGTCACCAAACTTGGGGCCTTGCGCTATAGCGGGCTCGAACGGCACACAGAATCTTTGCGCAAGCTTTTTGCTGCGACTGCAAAAGACATCCGTGTCCTCATCATCAAACTCATCGACCGCCTGCATAATGCACGGACACTTGAGCATGTGCCACGAGAAGAAAAGCGCGTGAGGATCGCAGTCGAAACCCTGGAGATTTATGCGCCCATAGCCGATCGACTCGGTATGAGTGTCATCAAGCAAGAGCTAGAAGACGCCGCATTCCCTTTTGCCTATCCGAAAGAATACGAGAAAACGCGTGAGCTCGCGAAAGAGCGCAGGAGTGAAAACGAAAAGCGTCTCCAAAAGACGGAAAAGGATCTGAAGCGCGGGCTCGCAGAAGCCGGTCTGCGCGAATTTCGTACCGAAGCTCGAATAAAGGGCATTTACAGCCTCTTTCGCAAGCTCGAACGCAAACAATGGGACATGACAAAAATATATGACACGCTCGCGCTTCGCATTATTTTCCCGGCGGTGGCCGATTGCTACTCGGCACTTGGTGTCATTCATGCGCAGTGGCGTCCCGTCCCGGGAAAGATCAAGGATTACATCGCCTTCCCGAAACCCAACGGTTACCAATCAATTCACACGACGATCTACACCGGAGATGGTGGAGCGCTCGAAATTCAATTGCGTACCGAGGAACAGCATCGCGAAGCGCAATTCGGCATCGCTTCTCACCTCACCTACAAAGAAGTCCAGGGTGCTGCGGCTGATGGTGCACGCGGCGGGCTCGAATGGATTCGACAATTCATTCCCGCATGGCATCGGAACGCCGTGACTTCCCGGGGCACGTACGGTAACAGCGCCCGTAGTGTTCCGGAATGGGTGAAAGAGCTCGCGCACACGGATGCGCAGGAGAGTGCTTCTAAAGAGTACCTCGACACCTTGAAGACCGACTTCTTTAGTCATCGCGTCTTTGTCTTCACTCCTAAGGGCGACGTCATCGACCTTCCTATCGAAGCGACACCGATCGACTTTGCCTATGCGGTGCACTCGGGTCTTGGCAACAAAATGGCGGGGGCACGAGTAAATGGGAAAATGGTCTCTCTCGACACCAAGCTGAGAAATGGCGACATGGTCGAGGTGATCACGAAGCCCTCTGCACACCCGACACGTAAATGGCACGATATTGCAAAGACGAGCATGGCGCGCAAGCACATCCGCACTGCGCTCGGACTTCAGCAGAAAAATAATTAGACGGAGAAATTCCGGATTGAGTAGAGGTCTCCCTCGGCTTCTTGCCCTTGGCCAGCCTCGCCGAGTCTAGGCGGGCGAGACGGCTCGTTCGAAGTCTCCTTTTCTCCTTCTGCAGGTTCTAACTCGGGCGACTCAGCGACCGGTACTTCTTTTTCTGGAGCGTGTTGATCAATGGAATTTTCCGAAGGCGCGTGTTGTGAGAATATCTTCCGAATGTGCGCAAGGTCGTCGACAGAGAAGAAGTCGATGAGGACCTTTCCGCCTTCGTTTTTCTTTTCGATACGCACGCGCGTACCAAGTGTGTCGGTCAACTCTCTCTCGAGGAGAAGAAGCTCTGGGGTCAGGTCTGCCTTTCGCGTACGCTCGGGCGTAATGCGCCGCGCGAGCTGTTCCGCATCGCGCACGTTGAGCTTACGCGTTGTGATCTCGGTAAAAAGCGTTCTCTGCTCTTCTGGACGATCCATGAGCATAAGGAGCGGGCGGGTGTGGCCTTCGCTAATTTCTCCGGCCCCAAGCGCATCCTGCATTTCTTTTGGGAGAGCGAGCATGCGGAGAGAGTTCGACACATATTCGCGACTTTTGCCCACACGTTTCCCCACCTCAATGTGCTTGAGCCCGAATTCATCCACCAAACGCTTAAACGCGAGCGCGCGATCGATAGGGTTGAGATCCTCGCGCTGAAGATTTTCGATTATGGCGAGCTCGAGCTTCATCCGGTCGTCGTCCTCTCCGCTCCGTATCACCACCGGAACATTGGCGACTCCCGCGAGCTTTGCGGCGCGCAACCTTCGCTCTCCTGCGATGAGTTCGTACTCGACAGCAATCCCCTCTCCCGGCCGCTCTATTTCCTTGCGCGTTACGGTAAGCGGCTGGAGCACGCCATAGCTTCGGATGGATTCCGCGAGCGAGGCGAGTGAGGCTTCGTCGAAGTTCTTGCGCGGCTGGAAGGGGTTTGGCTTTATCCTCTCTACCTCTACCCAGAAAATTGCATCATTGAAATACGCCATCCCAAAAAGTATATCACGCGACTAAATCCGCTCTCGGCTCTTCTTGCCCGTGTATTTGTTTTCGGTTCAAAATCACCGTAGACTGTGACTTGCGCCGGAGTGGCGGAATGGCAGACGCGCACGACTCAAAATCGTGTCTCGCAAGGGGTGAGGGTTCGAGTCCCTCCTCCGGCACCATGGAAAAGAAACTAACGGTCGTGTTCGACGATGGCTGTCCTCTGTGTACGGCCGGCAAGAATGTTGCCAAGGCACTCGATAAGAGCGAGGCTGTAGATTTTGTCGGAATGAACACTGAGCGCGTAAGAGCGCTTATCGAAGAGCATCGTCTCGACATGAACACATCGGCATATGCCCTCCGTGCGGACGGCTTGAAGACAGAAAAATCACGCATGATGCGTGATGTTCTTAGGCATAACGGGCTTGTAGGATTTCTCTTGAGCGTGCCGTTTCGCCTCCCATACCTGGGCGACAAGCTCTACGACCTGCTCGCATGGACTCGATGGCATATAACAAAAAGCAAAAAATAGTCGTTATCGTAGGCCCCACCTCTTCGGGCAAGAGTGCTTTGGCGGTGGAGCTTGCGCGAACATTCAATGGCGAGGTCGTCTCTGCCGACAGCCGCCAGGTATTTCAAGGCCTCGACATCGGCGCGGGCAAGATAAAAAAACGCGAGATGCGAGGCGTGCCACACCACCTCCTTGACGTCGCCTCTCCCAAGCGCATTTTCACCGCACACGATTTTCTGAGACGGGCGCAAAAGGTGGTCGAAGACATCGCGCGGCGCGGCAAGCTTCCTATTGTCGCCGGTGGCACGGGATTTTATATAGACGCTCTCGTCGGGCGCACGATACTCCCCGACGTCTCACCAAACCACTCACTGCGTGCGCGACTGGAGACAAAAAGCGCCGAACAACTCTTTGCTCTGCTCAAAAAGAAAGATCCCCGCCGCGCCAAGCGAATAGACTCTCACAACAAGCGGCACCTTATCCGTGCGCTCGAAATAATCAACACACTCGGCAAGGTTCCCACGATCAGAAATCGTCTTCCCTATGATGTGCATTGGATCGGCATAACTTTACCGCGCGAAGAATTATATAAAAATATACACGTGCGCCTTTTGTCGCGCATGCGAGAGGGAATGGTGGCTGAAGCGCGGCGTCTCCGCGCGTGCGGGCTTTCATCCAAACGAATGGAAGCCCTTGGACTTGAGTACCGCGCTCTTGCCAGGCATCTCGAGGGCAAGGTCGGACGTGCAGAAATGATACGCGAACTCGAATACGATATCCGCCACTATGCGAAGCGCCAAATGACGTATTGGCGACGCAATAAGACAATCACATGGTTCCTCCCTAAAGATACGGAACGCATTGAAAAGGTTGTTGAAGAGTGGATTACCAAGCGTCGGAGTGCGTAAGGTCCTTGAATTGCCGCATTGTCTCCATCGTGATGTTTCCGACTTTACCGTCTCCTACCTGCGCATCATCAAGCCGTACGACGGGCATGACCTCGCGATTACTGCTCGTAATGAAGACTTCCGAAGCAACGAGCAATTCCTTCTTAGTAAAATCACGCTCTTCGATCGGCAGTGAAAGCTTGAGGGAGTTGAGAATAACCTCACGCGTAATTCCGGGGAGTATGTTCGACTTCGGCGTGACAAGCGCGCCATCGATCATCGCGAACACATTGCACGAAGCGCCCTCGAACACCTGCGCATCGTTGTAATAGATCGGCTCGACCGCACGTTTCGCCTGACCTCGCTGAACCTGCCGCACGCCCTCGATGTAGTTGGTCGTCTTTGCCCCCGGCAGGTAACGCACGAAAGGCACGAGCATCATTCCCACCCCTTTTGTGTAGAATTCTTCGGGAAATGTGGTCAGGGGATCGCACAAAACAATGAGCGTAGGATTCCCCTGCGGCAAAAGAGAGTTGGAAACACCACCCGAAACGATGACCTTGATCATCTTTTCACCTTTGCCGTTTGCCTCAATGGTTTCGTGCACTCGTTGCATTATTTCTTCTTTCGACCATCGCACAGCAAGATTAATGAGCATCGCCGAACTGAAAAGGCGCTCGATATGTTTCTCGAGCATGAAGGGGCGACGATCGGGATACGTAATGAAAAAATCGAATACTGCGTACCCGCGCGCGAATCCGAGGTCACGCGGAGAAATGAGAAAATCTTTTTCTTCAACTAACCTGTTGTTGAGAAAATGCTTAGAAGTAACCATGATCCATCAAATGTATCACGTTGGCGGGCCCACTAGGAATCGAACCCAGGTCTTCGCTTTTGGAGAGCGACATTCTACCATTGAACTATAGGCCCCCGTACTGCTTTAGAATTGCTCGCGCTACCGCCTGAAGCTCTCGAGCAACTCGAGTGTCATAATACCGCACACTCGCACATCCTGCATATCCCTCTCGCCTTCTCTTTCCCGTATGAGGTTTGCGGTATATCTTTAAAAATTGAGAACGCGGTATCCTTGTCAAGTGTGACCAAAATCTGACTTGATCCTCTTGTCGGTGATAATCGTGCAAGTGCAAACAAGCCCTGAACTGTCTCTCGTTTATTTTGAATGAACGCCTAAATAACGATAAGAATAGTGCGACGAGTTTCGGATCGGAATTTGTAAATGCCAACGCTTGATCATTCTTCGTTTTCTCTCCTTCGCACCAGTATAGAAGTGCACATAAAACCATCGCATTTGCCCGGTCGAGGCGAAAATTAGTTCGGGTTTTCTCTGCTGAAGAGATTGCTTCTTTGAGCCGCTGTTCTGTTTGGGTGCGATGAGTATGCGCTGATTTTTCATATGCCTCGATTCGTTTTTGTGTAATTCTTCTCTGCGCTTCATTCGATAAACGCACATCGCGTAACCAGAGTGAAGCCGATGACTTAGAAATATTGAGCCTAGATGCGATCTCGCTTAAAGAGAATCCTTTTCGACGAAGGCGGATAGCCTTATCTTTTTCTAGATTTTTCGTTCGCATACGAACCTCTAGATAAGGTTATATTATAACCTTCCAAGGTTTTGTACCCTTGCTTATACACAGAAGATAGTAGATTGTTGTTACCCCTTCCTGCTGCAAATGATGCAGGACTACTTTTTGATCTCTTTGTGGACCTGCTGACTGCGACACCATTTGCAGAACTTCTTGAGCTCGATCTTGCGCGTGACAAGCTTCCTATTCTTGCGTGACCAATAATTGGTGCGCTTGCACTTTTGGCAGGCCATCTTTATGAGCTGATCTTGAGACATTGCGAGCAACTCTAGCAGAACAGAGGCCTGCTAGCAAATCTCATTCCAGGGCCCAACGAGTACCTCTCTACCGAGCATAATTCCCATGATCATGTCGACGATAAGCCACGCGGCGAGAATGAGAAGGAGGCCGCCCCCCACGTGCCAGAATATGCTCTTGGCTTCCGTGGCCTTCCCTGGCTCTCCGCCAGCGCTAATGTATTTCACACCAGCATAGGCAAAAAGAAGCGCTGAGAGGAAGATGGCAATGTAAATTCCGGTATTCAACACATTTTGCGCAAGCTGCGCGATGTGACAGAAACTGCATGCCTCCACAGCACCCTCTGCAATAGCTCCACTACAAGGAACGATCGGATCGTTGATTTGGGCAAAGGTAATGGCGGGCGAGATAGCTATCAGTATCAAAATAACGGTCATCCACCGTATTGATGCGCTTCTAAACATGAAAATATTGTAGCACGACGTAAAATGCGGCATACTATTCATCACTGCGTCGGCGGTAGCGGTCACATCGCTCCGGTTGACGCAAGGTGGTAAAGTTTGCGAGCAGAGACGAAAGATGCGTCGGTGGCAGCAGTCATATCGCTGGAAGTTGGCGTAATATGACTTGCACGCTACCATATCGCATGACAGCTTGCGTCGGTGGCAGAGTGGTCAAATGCATCGCGCTGTAGACGCGACGGGCTTGCCCTTCGGGGGTTCGAATCCCTCCCGACGCACCCAATGCAAAAAGAGCCCGCGCAAGCGGGCTCTTTTATTTGTATGCCACTTTATGCGCGTGCGGCCGCGCGAGCACGCGTGCCGCGCGCTCGCGAACGAGGTTTGTGCACATCGAAGGTAAACGCCCCTTGCTTTTCCGGACCACCTTCCGTGTCGTAGTCGACAGTAACCGAGCCATCCTCAGAAATCCCGCGCGCGACCATCATGTTGGCGATCGGAGTCATGATCTTGCTTTGTATCAGGCGCTTCAGAGGGCGCGCACCATATTGCGGATTGTATCCTTCCTTCGCAAGCTGCTCGAGCGCAGCGGGAGCAAGCGAGAGTGTAATGTGTTTTTCATGCAAGCGTTCTTCAACGATCTTCACCTGCATACGCACAATATCCTGCATTGCCTCCGGAGAGAGAATGTTGAAGATAACGATGTCGTCGAGACGATTCAAAAATTCCGGACGGAAGAACTCCTTGAGAGAATCGGTAACCTTCGACTTTGCGTGCTCGTAGCGCTCTCCGTGCGTAACACCCGCCCCGCTCCCAAAGCCCAAAGATGACATTCTATCGATGTGCTCCGCTCCAATGTTGGACGTCATAATGATGACTGTGTTCTTGAAATTCACCGTACGCCCCTTGGCATCCGTCAGACGGCCGTTGTCCAACACCTGGAGAAGAATGTTGAAAACCTCGGGATGCGCCTTCTCGATCTCGTCGAAAAGAATCACCGAATACGGCCTGTGGCGTACGAGCTCGGTCAAGCCACCGCCTTCGTCGTGACCCACGTAGCCGGGCGGACTCCCGATCATCTTCGAAATTGAATGTTTTTCCATGTATTCCGACATGTCGACGCGGATGAGCGCTTTGTCGGTGTTAAAGAGGAATTCCGCGAGTGCTTTCGTGAGCTCTGTCTTCCCTACTCCGGTCGGACCCAAAAAGAGGAACGAGCCAACGGGACGGTTGGGATCACTGATCCCAGCGCGACTGCGCTTGATGGCGTCTGAAATCTTTTGCACGGCCTCGTCTTGCCCCACGATTCGTTCCTTGAGTACCTCTTCGAGGCGTGCAAGCTTCTCGGCCTCTTCTTCGAGCATGCGCGATACCGGCACCCCCGTCCATCGCGAAACCACTCCGGCAATGTCTTCGCCCGTGATGTCTTCGCGCAAGACGCGACGCGTGGCCTGGAGTTTCTTCAGACGTTTCGTGGCGGTGTCTAGTTCTCGTTCAAGTGCAGGAATGGTGCCGTAGCGAATCTCTGCGGTCTTCGTCAGATCTGCTACGCTTTCGGCGGCATCGGATTCAACGCGCGCCTTCTCTAACCCCTCTTTTGCACTTTTAATCTCTGCGAGCGTCTCCTTTTCATTCTTCCACTTGAGCTCCAGTTCGCGGGTCGAGTCGCGCAAATCCGCGACCTCCTTCTCGATCGATTTGACGCGCGTCTTAGCTTTACCTTCGTTCTCGGCCTCCTTTTTCAGTGCTTCACGCTCGATCTCAAGGCGCATAATCTTACGGTGCGCCTCCTCCAAGACCGGCGGCTTGTTTTCGAGAGAGAGGCGAAGCGCGGAAGCTGCCTCGTCGATGAGATCGATCGCCTTGTCGGGGAGAAATCGCTCTGTAATGTAGCGCGTCGAAAGCTGTACCGCCGCTATGATGGCATCGTCGGTAATACGTACACCGTGGTAGAGCTCGTAGCGCTCCTTGAGTCCGCGCAGAATAGCCACAGCGTCTTCGGCACTCGGCTCATTCACGTGCACGGGCTGAAAACGGCGCGTCAGTGCCGGGTCGTGCTCGATGTGCCTTTGAAATTCCTTCAGGGTCGTGGCGCCTATGACTCGGATCTCGCCACGCGCGAGTGCTGGTTTCAACATGTTTGAAGCGTCCATCGAGCCTTCTGCGGCTCCTGCTCCAACGAGCGTGTGAAGCTCATCAATGAAGAGAATAATCTTGCCCTCAGAGCGCTCGACTTCGCGCATGACGGCCTTCAAGCGCTCTTCAAATTCTCCGCGATACTTGGTGCCCGCGATAAGGAGCCCGAGGTCGAGCTGGATGATCTCTTTGTTGCGGAGCGACTCCGGCACGTCTCCTGCGGCGACACGTTGCGCCAAGCCTTCGGCGACGGCCGTTTTCCCAACACCTGCCTCTCCGATCAGGATCGGATTGTTCTTAGTGCGACGCGAGAGGATTTGGATCACGCGCGTGATCTCAGTGTCGCGGCCGATGACAGGATCGAGCTTGTTCTCGCGAGCACGATCGGTGAGCGAGCGCGCGAAGCGTGCAAGTGCGCGCGGTTTCTTCGGCTCCTCGGCATCGCGAATCTTTCCGTCTTTGATGTCGGTCAAGACGCGTGCGAGCGCGACTCGATCGATGCGGAAACGTGCCAAGACGTCAGCGGCAGGTCCCGGGTGCTCGATAAGGCCCAGGAGAAGGTGCTCGGGAGAAACGAACTGATCATTGAAAGACGCTGCGATGCGCGGTGCCGCCTCGAAGACGCGCACGAGGTCGGGTGTGAGGTAGAGCTGGAAAGAGGGCGAGACGGCGGTGTTGCCGGAAGTACCTTCGATAAGCTCCAAAACGGAGTCTGAAAAGTGTGCGACATCGATGTCGAGCTGTTCGAGCATCGGCACCACCATCGACTCTTCCTGCATGAGAAGCGCCGCGAGAAGATGGACGGTGGAGACTTGGTTGTGGCCGCGCTCAACCGCAAGTTGGTGCGCTCGATGTATCGCCTCCTTCGCCTTTGTTGTGTAGTTGTTGAATGGTGTCATAGAGAAAGCTTACTGGAGCTACCTATCAGCTTATAGCAAAAACCCAGAAACTCAAACGAATATTCACTCGCGTGCGACACTTATTCTTGCGGAGCATTTGACGCCTCCTCCCCCGATCCGCCGAGGAATGAAATCGGCATAAACGCCCCCTGTGAAGACGCGCGGGACACGTGTGTGCTTACACCGATCACGTTGCCTTGCGTGTCGACAAGCGGACTTCCGGGCATTATGAAGTCGGCGGATACATTGGTGTCGACGACTGTCCTTGCTCCCTCGCCGCGCGGAATGAGTGCTGTAACGATTCCGTCTGCTATTCGCGGTATTGTTCTGCCAGAAAGGATCACGATTGTTTGTCCGAGAGAGGTTCCGCTCGCGGAAATAACAGCTGGAGCAGGGCCTCCGGTCGCGTCTTCGGGAGTTGTCGTTGCCATCAAGAGGAGCGCGAGACCGGTGTCTGCTTGTTTTGAAGAAACGCTCGCCACGACTTGCTCACCGCTCGAGAGCGCGACAGCCACTTTTGAAGCACTTCCGAGTATCGAAGCGTCGGTAACGATCCCCCCGCCCTCATCAATGATGACTCCGAGCCCCAAAAACGTTTGGTCTGACGCACTTGCATACAGACGCACCAAGCTCGGCGTCATCTTCCCCACTGCCTCCACAATGAGATCGGATTCCTTCACGACGACCGTTTTCTCGGTCGTCACTACTGCAGCTGCCTGGCCAGGCACCACGCGCTCGACGGTGCGCTCGATGACACGGTTGACCGTTTGCGTGAGAGTCGGCGGCGCCTGTTCGACGAGCGAGACAGTTACAATGCCGGTCGCAATCGAGGTGACGAAGCTGACGAGAAGCGTCAGGAGGACAAGCCGAGATTTGGAGAGTTCTTCGATATCCATAGCACAATAATAATGAGAAACGCGCAAATAGCAATAGCCTGAGCCTCAAATCCGAGCCCCTCGACTATCTAAAACATTGGAAAGTGCTGTGGCTACATGCTGTATATCGCCATCCGCCGTTTCTCTTCCCAAAGAAAATCGAAGTGTGTTCTTTGCGCGCCATGCTTCCCCACCTTCGCCGTCCACCTTCGCCGCTGCTTCGGCGAGGCAAGCAACGACGTGCGAGCGAGATTCCTCTCCCTCTCTGCAGGCGCTCTTTGTGGAAATCGCGATTCCTGCATGGTCGAGCATGAGCGTCACATATTCGCTTTGGATATTAGGAATAGAAATATTGAGCATGTGAGGGAGTGTGCATTTTAAATCCCCATTAACGATTACTCCGGGAACGCGTGCGACGATTTCTTCTGCGAGCTTGCAGCGTAGTGACTCGATGCGCTTTGATTCTTCCTCGCGCTCGCCCGCCACAATCTCGAACGCTCGTGCAAATCCTGCCGCGAGCGCGACACTCTCTGTGCCCGCGCGAAGATTACGCTCTTGCTTGCCACCCGCTGTGGTCGGTGCAAGAGAAATATCTTTTCCGATGTAGAGCGCACCAATGCCGTGCGGACCGTAGAGCTTGTTGGCACCAAGCGAAAGCAGATCGACACCAAGACTATGCACGATCGTGGAAATGTAGAGAGGGGCTTGCCCCGCGTCTGAATGAAATATGATTCTGCTCGCATGTTTTTTCTCATGTGCACGGAGTGTTTGTGCGATCTTGGCTAGTGGTTGTATCACTCCTATCTCGTTGTTCGCCCACCCGACGGAGACGAACACCGTCTCCGGTCGAAGCGCTCCCGCGACCGCTTGCGGCAGAATAATCCCCCGCGCATCGGGCTCAACGTATGAGACTGTGCCTCCCATAGCCTCGATCTCGGCAAAACTGCTGAGAATCGAATCGTGCTCTATGGCACTCACGAGCCAATGGGTACCGGCGAGGCCTCCCTTCAGTCGTTCGAGATGTTTGGCATATCCGATGACGGCAAGGTTGTTGGACTCGGTAAGCCCTGAGGTAAAAACAACCTCGCGCGCCTTGCAACCAAGAAGTGCTGCGATACGCGCGCGCGAATCTTCGAGCGAGCGTTTCGCCGCTACACCCTCAGAGTGTATCGCCCCAGGATTTCCATATAAATGCTCCGCGGCGCGCATTGCACGCACTGCATCCCTCAGAATAGGCGGCGCGCTCGCGTGGTCGAGATATATTCGCTTCTTCTTGAAACCAAACATAAAAAGAGTATACTCAAGAATCTTTTTGCGCCTACCGTAGCTCGCCGAAGCCTTCGGCGATGGCGGGTGTGCCCGAAGTAGTATGACCTATGAATTCAAAAACCAACACTGTTTCAGAGCGCCCACCCATCGTTGTAGTGATGGGGCATGTCGACCACGGTAAATCGACACTCCTCGATTTCATTCGAAAATCAAACACCGTCGACAAGGAAGCGGGCGGCATCACTCAGCACGTCGCCGCCTATGAGGTAGAGCACGAGAAAGGCGGCCTCAAGAAACGTATCACCTTTATCGATACTCCGGGCCACGCCGCCTTCAAGGCGATTCGCGCGCGCGGTGCCAATGTCGCCGACATTGCGATTCTCGTCGTCGCGGCAGACGACGGCGTGAAAGCCCAGACACTCGAAGCCCTCGCAAGCATCAAGGAGAGCGAGATTCCCTTCATCGTCGCCATCAACAAGATTGATAAGCCAAACGCGAACATTGAGCGCACGCAAACCTCGCTTCTCGAACAAGGCGTCTACCTGGAAAAGATGGGGGGAGACGTCCCCTGGGCTGCTATTTCTGCAAAGGCGGGGACGGGTGTCTCCGAACTCCTCGATCTCGTTCTTCTCGTCGCAGAACTTCAGGAATTTAAAGGCGACGTGGGGAAACCGGCAGAAGGCTTCGTGATCGAGGCAAATCGCGACACAAAGCGCGGTCTCGCCGCCACCCTCATCATCACCGACGGCACGCTTAAATCGGGGTCTGCTATTCTCGCCGGCCGCGGGATCTCACCTGTGCGAATTATGGAAAGTACAGGCGGCATCTCTCTCCGCGAGGCATCATTCTCGACACCGGTGCGCATCATTGGTTTCGACGAACTCCCCGAAGTCGGTGCGTCATTCTCTGTATTTAAGAACAAGCGCGACGCCGAGAAGGCGCGTCCAGAAGCTGCTGTTCCTTCGCAGTATTCTCAAGCTTCCGCGTCTGAGGAAGGCACAGAGCACTTCGCGATGCCCATCATTGTGCGCGCCGACACCATCGGTTCGCTCGACGCGGTAAAAGGCGAACTCGCGCGTCTCGGCGATGCGCAATCCTCTATCCGCATCGTGCAGTCTGGTATCGGAACGATCTCTGAGGGTGATGTAAAAACAGCAACAGCGAGCGTGGTACCAGCGACCATCATCGGATTTAATGCAAAAGTAGATGCGGTCGCGGAGGAATACGCGCGTCAGCACGGAATCTCGATCGAACTTTTCGACATTATCTACAAACTCACTGAGCGCCTCGAAGAACTACTCAAGGAAAACCGTCCGAAGCGCACTATCGAGACGGTGCTCGGCCGCGCCAAGGTCTTGAAACAATTCTCAAGTCAAAAGGACAAGCACGTGATCGGCGGCTCCGTTTCTGAAGGCTACCTCGCGCGCGGGGCTTCGGTGCGCGTCATTCGCAGGACCATCGTCGTCGGCACCGGCAAGATAAAGAATCTGCAGGCACATAAATCCGATGTGGATCGCGTCGAGAAAGGTTCTGAATTCGGGGCACAGATCTCGAGCCAAATGGAAGTAGCGCAGGGCGACGTGCTCGAGTGTTTTACGACGACCGTCGAATAAGTATGTCTGCCCACCGTCGCACACAGGTGACGCAAGAAATTGCGCACATGGCAGGAGACTTTCTCGCGCGCGAAGTGCGCAACCCTGCCGCCTACGGCCTCATTACGGTTACTCGCGCAGAACTCTCCGACGACTTCAAAAACGTAACCATCTTCATCTCAGTACTTCCGCAGACACTTGAAGAGGAGGCTTTACGATTTGCAAAGCGCGCGCGAAGCGACTTTCGCGATTATGTAAAAAAGTACAGCTTCTTACATCCCCTCCCGACCGTCGACTTTGTAATCGACTTCGGAGAAAAAAATCGCCAACGCATCGACGAGTTAACCCGAGACTAAAGTTTGCAGGATACTACTTTACCCCTTATCATATCTTCATGGGTGTGAAGTATCAGGTAAATGAGCATTTCTTCGATATCTGGTCTCCTGAAATGGCATACGTGCTTGGCTTTTTGTATGCAGATGGAAGTCTTGAGGATGCATCATACCTGAGAGGCAAGTACGTGCGCGTAACGAGTACTGATCTTGACCGAATCAAGGTCATAAAAAGACTTCTTGGCTCTCAACACACAATCGCCCCCTACGACAAAGGGGGAAATTATAAGACCCGATATCTCCTGCGGATCGGAAGTCATGTACTCTATGCCCAACTCGTGAATCTTGGTGTCACTCCGCGTAAATCGCTCACTATGCGTTTTCCACACGTCCCTAAAAAACATCTCGGCGCATTCATACGTGGTTATTTCGACGGAGACGGTTGCGTATACCTGGAGATACGCTCTAGTGGGAGGCCAAAACGCTTGCTGACGGTCTTTACGAGTGGTAGTAGACGATTCCTTCAAGAGCTTCATGCCTTACTCGAAACTCATGCGAACATACGAGGAAATGGACTTTACAAACACGGAAGTACGGAGGGCATATATCAACTCAGATATTCGTCAGAAGACAGCGTGCGTCTATGTCAGCTCATGTATCGGCCTATGCCAAGCAAGGGGTTATTCTTGAAGCGAAAGTACGCTATATTTACGCGGTACTTTAAGCTACATGCGAGCATGCCTCGCTCCCGCTTAAAGATTGGCCACGTGGTGAAGGGGTAACACGTCGATCTGCAAAATCGATATGCGCGGGTTCGAGTCCCGCCGTGGCCTCACGTCTTCCTTCGTCTTCGGCGAAGGGGCGGACGGACAATGCCGGGGTGGCGGAATGGTTTACGCGGAAGACTTAAAATCTTTGACCTTCACAGGTTTGTGGGTTCGAGTCCCACCCCCGGCACCAGAGCTCTTGTCCTTAGAAAAATATGCCTTAAGCTTCGTAGCGTAAGGTAATTTTTCCTCTGAGCTCGGCCAATATGTATCTCTGTGTCGAAGATATAAATTATCGTCCTTGTAGCGAGGAAAGATATGGTGATGATAATGCCAAACATCCTGATTCCCAGATGGCTCATTGTGCTGTCGTGTTGAAACACCATCACACCGATACACTTCTTTTAAGGCCACAGCGATACTTTTTGATGCGTCAAAAATCGCATGTCCGACGACCTCTGGCATATCATAAAGGTTCTCATAGTGTTCGTTGGAGACGATAATGATATGGCCAGGATTCGAACGCCACCACTTCCCGGCAATAAACGCGGTTATTGTCTTGTTTCGGAAAACAACATCTCGCTCCTGATCTCCTTGGTCGGTCGGCTTCCCCTTCGCAATGAGACACAGCGGACAAACATAATTTTCGGGAGCATGATTGTACATAATGACTCAGTATAGCTCTTCGTAGGTTTAATTTCCGAAGATTTCATGTAAAATCTCCGTAATCCGCCCGTAGCTCAGTTGGTAGAGCAGTCGCCTCTTAAGCGAACGGTCGTTGGTTCGAATCCAACCGGGCGGACTAATCTTGGAATGAACGATGTGCTGACGTAGCAATGCTTCCATAAATAAAGATCGACCCTCGCCTTGAAAGACGAGGGTCGTGAGTGCTAGCCGCATTCGAGCGGACGACTAATACACGAGCAAATGCCACGCGTTTTCGTACGCCCACCAGTCGATCTGCGGCTTGTGGCGTCCGCGAGAAGCAACCTGACGTTCGAGCGGGAGATACACCTGCCGCTTCTCCTCGAGGCCCAGGATGTCCTTCACAGGTGCGATGAACACCCGTTCGGGATAGCCGGGCACGGCTGTCCGGAAGATACGCCATTCATATTGGTTCTTCTGGACATCCGTTCTTGCGTAGTGTCGGCGACGAGGCTGCGTTGCGCCAGGGAACGGGAATGTTATCACGTGCACCTGACACAGCTTTCCCTCGACGTCCAGGACGGTCGTCAGCGTCCTGTTGTCGCTCATGACGGCCCTTACGGACAGGCCGACGGCAAGAGCGCTCTCACCGATCACTCGAAGATGCGGGTCGTCCTTCCAAGCAGTCTCTTTCTGCATCTCGCGATCTTGCTGTACCTGAGCACTTCGCTCGGCATAAAGATCGCGAGGACCGAAGATTGGCTGGAAGTACTTCCGGTAGCATTGCCGGATAGCTCCTTCCCAGACACCGGCTTCCCGCGCTATCTCCGTCCAGCCACGTCTATCCTGGAATCGAAGAAACAGTTCGTCGAAGTCCAGACTGCACTGCCGCAAGACGATGGCGCGACTATTCTCGAACTTCTCCTTCATGGTTTTCACGAGAGGATGGTCGAGCGTCCGCTCGGCTTTCGGGATTATTTCGCACCTCCCGCAGCCCGCGTGCCTTTGATGCGCAACAGACTCGAGGCGGGGGTTGAGTGACTCAATCACCCGCTCAATCACCTCCTGCAGTTCGGGAGCTGACGTCGACTCGATACGAACCATCAGCTGGCCGATACGTGCCCCAAAGTTGTTGGGTCCCGTCCAGCGCATTTCAGCAAGGAAACGAGTGTCGTTTCCGTACTTTGCAAACTGCGGCGTAATGATGTTTTCCGGAATACCGGCTTCTTCAAACCAGTGTTCCCACGAAAACATCACCTCGCCCGTTTCGAGGGTGAGATGCCCAACGAGAAGGCCGGCGCGGATGTCGCGCACGATTTTCCCGCTGGAATCCAGCGTTACTAATCTCATGACTGCTCTCCTTTCATCCTGCCTGAGTTGTCTCAGACTAGGTTTGGGGGGTTGATTGGCCACTATTGACCGCAATTATTATACATTGACTGACCATGAATGTCAATTACTGACCGACGAAAAAGCTTTTGTATAAAGCCAACCTTGTCTTTACTCTAGTTCCGAGGGCGGACAATAAAAAGACTAGTTTTAGCGCAAACTCGGGACGTCAGGGATGATCTCCATTTGGATACGATCGGCGTCCCACGAAAAATTGAGATGCTTCCCTATCTTCTTTTTTTGTAGCCCCTTTACCACGCTCTTGATGAGCGCATTCACTTTTTCTTCCTCTACATGCGCATCGGCCTCAGAGGTGAGTGCGGCGTAGACGCGCTCCTGCGTCTGTAGCACCGAGCAGTAGGCAACCATGTCGATGTGTCGCGGGCTTGGGCTAAAGAGGCATCGGAGCAGGCGAAAAGGCCGTAGATTCACTGGACCAATTTCGTATTCGTAGTCGTTGCCTTTCACCGCAAAGCGCAAGCATCCAATCTCGGTAGAACCTTCCGACTTCGTGAAGAGACGCGGCCTGTATTCCGAGACGTCACGAAGTTCGTTGAAGGTTCCCATAGATTTAGACAAAAGTGAGCGCTTTCCCGCGCTTGTTTGCGCGGCCGGTGCGACCAATGCGGTGCACGTAGTCTTCGTAGGTCGTCGGAAGGTCGTAGTTGATGACGTGGCTTACGTCGGCCACGTCGATGCCGCGCGCGGCGACGTCGGTGGCGACGAGTACCTGGATGTGATTGCGCTTGAAGGCGTCGAGTGCGCGCTCGCGCTTGTTTTGTGTTTTGTTGCCGTGGATAGATTCCGCCTTGAAGCCACGCTGAATGAGTATCTTCGAAAGCTTCTCCACACCATGCTTGGTGCGGCCAAAGATGAGCACCTTCTCAAATCCGGGCTGTGTGAGAAGTTCGTGGAGAATGTCTATCTTGTTCTGCCCCACCGAAACACGCACGACGTCTTGCTCAACGCCCTGCGCAGTGTCACCTGTCTTTACAGAAATGCGAATAGGGTTCACGAGGAAGGCGCCGATGAGCGCTTCTATTTCGCGCGAGAGTGTCGCGGAAAAGAAGAGTGTGTGACGAGGTGTCGGCATTTGCGCGAGAATGAAGCGCATATCTTTGATGAATCCCATGTCGAGCATTCGGTCGGCCTCGTCGAGAACGACGGTTGAGAACTGCGAAAGATTGAGCGCGCGGCGCTCCATGACGTCTTTCAAGCGCCCCGGCGTGCCGATGACGAAATTAGGATTGCGACGAAGTCCCGCGAGCTGCGGATTGATGTTGGTGCCTCCTACGCAGGTGACGACCCCGATGGGCATATGATGCGCAAAGCCGCGAAATTCGCTCTCTATTTGATTCGCAAGTTCGCGCGTCGGGACCATGATGAGGACGCGTTTGGTGCGATCGTTTGCAATCTTATTGATGAGCGGGACCAAAAATGCGGCGGTCTTCCCCGTGCCGGTGTTGGCAATGCCGACGACGTCGGTGCCCTGCAAGATGTGCGGAATGGCACGATCTTGGATCGGCGTCGGGTCAATGTAGCCTTTTGCAGTAATATTGCGCTTAAGAATGTCGACAATAGGAAAATCCGCGAATTGGTGTTCGGGTACGAATTTATCTTGTGTTTCCGTCACGACCGCTCTGTTGATAAAGCGGGAGACATCGATGCGGGCACCCGGACGTAGTGCACGCGAGCGTCCCTGTTGTGGGCGGCGAAAACGGTGGGGCCCCGAGGGGCGTCCACGAAAATGACTTCTATACATGTATTACTAGTGGGCTGCCTTTAGCAGCAACAATAAGGGTAATCCAGCGATCTCAAGACAATTCATCCCACAATCGAGCTTCCGGGATGGTCCTGAGATCAATCTCAAGACGAGAAAGGGTGAGTTCGTTGGTGTACAAAGAATATCATGCACGAAGTGCGTTGTCAATGATTCACTTCCTGGTAGGATATTCGTACGGGCGAGTGGCGGAATGGTATACGCGCATGGCTTAGGACCATGTCCCGCAAGGGATGAGAGTTCAAGTCTCTCCTCGCCCACACACTAACTCTTGTTTATGTATTTCGCGTATGTACTCAAAAGCTCAAAAGACGGAGAGCTTTACATCGGATCAACAAATGATTTAAAGCGCAGACTGCTTGAACACAATCAAAAGAAAGTCCCTTCTACAAAAAACCGAGCTCCGTTGAAGCTTGTGTACTATGAGGCATACTGTGCAGAAGACGATGCGCGTCGTCGCGAACAAGCATTGAAACTGAGGGGGCAGGCTAGACAACATCTTATGAAAAGAATTAGCGCAAGTCTTCTGCAAAATAAGAGTTAGTGTGTGGGCAAGCCCACAGTTTGCTAAACTCACACGTACCATGAAATTTCAATACTTCTCAAGAAACGGTGAAATACGCCCTGTCGAGGAGGCGAATGTTTCCATCGCCAATATCGAGTACCAGTACGGTTTTGGCGTCTACGAGACAATACGTGTCGTGCATGGAATTCCCTTCTTTTTGAGCGACCACCTCGAGCGCTTGATGGAATCCGCGCGCATCATCGGCATCAAGCACTCTTTCGATGCACGGTTCATCGGGAAGAGCATCGAAGAGCTCCTCGCGAAGAACGAGGTTGATACCTGTAATCTCAAAATCCTTCTCATCGGGGGCAAAGAGCTTTCGCTCAACATTCTCTGCCTCAATCCCCTTTTCCCTGATAAGAAACTGTATCGCGACGGCGCAGATTTCATCACCTATGAATACGAGCGCCCCTTCCCACACGCCAAGAGCCTCAACATGCTCCAGAGTTACCTCGCGTATAAAAAGGCGCGAGAGAGCGGCTGTTACGATGCGCTTTTGGTGGACTCGGAGGGTTGTATCACCGAAGGCACGCGTACCAACTTCTTTTGCTTAAGGGGCACAACGATCCTTACGCCACCCGAAGACGAGATATTGCTCGGCGTTACGCGTAAGGCAGTGCTCCAGGTCGCTCGGGTGAATGGTTTTGAGGTGGAAGAAGGGGAAATTCGCTTTGGCGAGATAGAGGACGCCGACGGAGCTTTCGTCACGAGCACGTCTTCGAAGATTATTCCGGTCCGCTCGATCGATTCTCAAAATCTCAAAGAGCCCCCGAAAGCACTCCGAGAGCTCATGGAAGCGTTCGACACTTTTCTAGCGGAGAGTAATGGCACTCTCACTTCGTGAAATATGCGGGGAAGTCGATATCCTTCCACCGACTTAGATCAGGGGTCGAGGAGAACGCGCCGAGACTAAAGGTGTTGTCGAGGAGAGAAATGATACCGTAGACCGAGGCCATGATAAACATGCCGACGATTCCCCAGAGCATGTGCTGTTTGCCCTCTTCGTTGTTGGCATCTTTGTCCAAGTTCATGATGAACTCAACAAGACCCCATACAAACATAAAGAACCCGGCGGCGAAGATGACCAGTATCGCAGGGTTAATGACGAAATCGACGAAGTTGTTGAGGATCTTTCCTCCCATAGGTACTTAGCGAGCGAAGTAGGGTGCGCTTCGCAGAAAGACCATTATCTGAGTGAGGCCGGATTGACGACTATGCCCTTCGGAATGACTGGGTCTGTGGAGCTTACCTGGAGAGTGTTCTGGAGAAGCTTGATGATGCCCCAGATCGAGACCATGACGAATATCGTGATAAGACCCCAAAACATGGTCTTCAATCCTTCGTGTGCGTTCTCAGGATCAATACTCCAGAGATACTTGATCAACCCCCAGAAGAAGACGACGATGGCGAGAGTGATGAAGAGCCCGATGATGCTATTGAGAAAACGACTAATGAGGACCAAGGTACTGCCCAAGTCCGCCGCACTAGCGACGACCGGCATGAGGAGCGCGAGTACTGGAAAGCTAGCCGAGGCAATACGTGAGCGTAAATACATGGAGTTTAACCGTTAGTCATAAGTACTTACATGCTATCCCCTCTCAGGCAAAATACAATCACCTTCCGGCACTCGTGTGGATAACATTTCAGAGAGCAAAACTAGTGGCCACCCTCTCTCGGATTGGGAGGAGCAGACTTCTTCGGCGCTGCCATCACTCGAATTATCACGATCGCAACGATAACAATAATAATGAACGCCAATATCGGAAGCGCGATGTCGCCATGATTTTGAAAGAAGTTCACGATTGCGAGAAGTACCACGAGCATAAAGAGCATCGCGACTCCCCACTCGAGGATGACAATCGCAGCTTCGCGATGCGAAGGCCAGGTGTTGAAGCGCGATAGGTAGACGACAAGCCCTGTACCAAAAATGAGAAGCGTAAAGGTGAGCAATAACCCGAAAACAATATGAAAAAGCCCGAGAGCTTGTACAAAAGAAAATGCGAGCGCGGGCGAAGGCATGAGCGCTACCGATGTTATCAATAGAAAGACGCTCGAGCGTGTCTGGGGCGCTCGCGCAACGCTTTCGAAGCTACTATTTACGTCGAACATACGTTTGCTCCGGAGCCCGATGGGTCTTGGACCCCGAGCGTGTTCTGCAAAAGCTGAACGATCCCCCATATAGAGACCATGACAAAGAGGATGATAAGGCCCCAGAAGAAGAATGACTTCCGTTTTTCTGCTCCCTTCTCATCGCCAAAGTGCGGAATATTCGTAGCGAGCCCCCAAAAGTATGCGACAAGCGCAAAGATAATGAGCGTGAAGGTGGCGGTGTCGATGAGGTTTGTCACCTCGCACGCGAGCTCACGAAAGGTTCGCGGTGCCGCCGCCAATGCCAATGCCGGCACTGCTAAAATCATGGTCGGAACTATCGCGCGCGAAATGCGAACTAAAATCTGCTTCATAAAACTATTGTTAGTACGGAGACGACCCTTCTCCAAAGAATCCGGGAGTTTCCCCCGTGGTCGCTATCTCCGAGACGGTCCCTGCGATTAGTGTCGCAAGGATCCAGGCACCCAGGATCAGAATAGTGCCTATAACCACATACAGAAAATTCATCTTTGCTTTCTTAAGCTGCTCTTGGTTTCCCCGCGCCATAACGAACATGAACCCCGATATAACGAAAAAAAGCGTAATGATTGGGAGGGCTATCAGTGCGAGTGCCTTGAGCGCTCCCGCGATAAACGCCGGAATCGAACTAAAATTCGAATTCAGAGGATTTTTCAAACTCTCTTGCGCGTATACTACCGAAGCGAAGAGAAAGGTGGTGAGGAGGAGCACCATAATGGCGACCCGAACCGTGCTCTGCGTGAAAATATATTTCATGGTTTATTGCACTTGCTCTAAGATCTGTGCCATTTCCTGCGTAGCACGGCCGATAGCCTCTGCCGGGCGCTGTGCGCCACTGGTAACGCTCTCAATCATATCCTTAAAGACAGCGTCTGTCTTTTGAGGATCTGGGTCGATCCACGAGAGTGAGAAAAGAGCGGAACATACGCCAACATCTTGGCCACTGCAGACACCTTCGGTAAGAAGTGGGTTTGCTGCGGCCGACTGATCGAGCGCGGCGGCGAGAACATCCCGGCGCGCCGCTGGAATATCGAGAGTATATGCAATTGCGTTCACAAAATTGGTGTCTCCCATAAGCGAAGCTATGTTCAAGGCCGCATTGGGTTTTGCGCTTGCGCGAGAGGTCGCGAGCGCATACACACGCGCAATACTCTGCACCTTCTCTGACCCTCTGATTTGCGGCACGGGAGCCGACGCAAAATTGAGATTAGGGTTCGTTCGCGCGATCGCCCGTGCCTCGCTCGCATACCCGAGATAGATCGCAAGGTTGCCGGCGGCAAACGCCGCGCGTGAACTCGGAAGCGCTCGATTCCACGAGTAGTCGACCTTGGAAGGATCTGCAAATTCTGTATAGAAACGCAAGGCTGATTCGGTCGCCTGTTGTGGCCCGGAGGTGCGAGCAGAAAGTGTCGGGACGACCTTGCCTGTGGCATCGCGCTCAGTGAGTGATCCGCCCGCCTGCATCGTGAGAAGCGCAACAATATCTTTTGCATGATCAACATTCTGGTATTCACCAAATGCAACGGCTGATTTCAGGATTCTGCCCGCGTCGTCTTTTTTCACGATTTTCGCGGCCATGCCGGGAAGCTGATCCCAATACGCTGGTGGTGTAGCGAATCCAGACGCAGAAAACATGTCTTTGTTCCAATAGAGAACCAGAGGGTCTGCGACCAGAGGTACCCCTAGGACTCCGTTCGGAGCGAGGTACGTATTTGCCGCCTCGACAAACGTCTTTTTAAACTGCGTCTGCGAGAGGATATCGTATGGGATGGGAACGACCTTGCCTGCGTTACGCATAACTTGATCATGCCCAAGAAGAAAGATGTCGGGTCCGGTGCCACTCGCGAGCGCTTCGGTGAGAATGCTTTCATACTCCACCGGGTCTTGCTCCACATAGCTCACCTGCGAGAAACGATTGTCTTGCTCGGCGACTTGGCGAAGCACGCTTGTAAATGCACTTTCAGGAAGCGTCCCCCATATAGTAATGGGTCCGATTGAATTGCTGGTTCCGTTGCTCACCACGAGCGCGAAAACAAGAATGCCCGAAATCGCGAGAGCGCCAAAAGCCACCAAGAGAATGGTTTGGAAAACAGAGAGATCTTTCATGATGTCGTTGGCATAGGGATAAAGATACAGCCATAGTGGTGCGCTCCTGCCTCGAACTCCTTCCTGAGCTCAAGATCTGCTTTCGGTGCGAGCTCAAGCATCGCCTCTTTATTGAAAACGTCTTCTTTCGCCGGCCCCATTCCCTTGAAGGAATCAGTCCAGTCGATAACGACCACACTGCCCGCAGGTTTTACAATGCGCCGCGCTTCCTTGAGAACGAGGAGCTTGTCGGGTACCTGAAACAAAAGATTGGAAATGAGCACGGTGTCGATCGAGGCATCGGCCAGCTTCGAGGCGCGCGGTGCTTCGAGGTCTGCCCAAATAATTTCGACATTCTTGTAGCCGCGACGCGTGGCCTCATTTGCAATCCGCCTCAAAAGATCACGCTGGATGTCGATGGCGTAGACTTTTCCTGAGCCTTCGAGCACCTCCGCTACGCCGAACACGTATGCACCACTCCCTGCGCCAAAATCGGCCACCCTGGCATTGTGCTGAAGCCCAAGCGCACGGATGTTATTCTGCGGCCGCGCAAAATTGGCTCCCGCAGAGGCGCTGTGCGTTTGCACGTTTGACATTGCACCCATTATATACGCTTCAAACCTCACTCCTTGAGGTCATCCACAGTTGTTGTGTAGAATCACTTCTTTAGAGACAGACAAACGCGGCGATGGCGTCGCCCGCGCGCAGGCGCATGATGCGCACACCTTGAGTTGCGCGCGAGAGCGAAGGAATCTGTGCGAGCGCCGTGCGTATCACCTGCCCTTTCTTCGAAATGACGACGATCTCATCTTCGCCAACGCCCTCCTCCTTGGAAATAACACGCGCAGCGATTACCGGGCCGGTTTTGTCGGTTACGTTCATTGTCTTGATGCCACTGCCACCGCGCTTTTGTGTCTTGTATTCGCTCACTGGTGTTGTTTTACCAAACCCTCCGCGCGATACGACCAAGACCTCGAGGTCTTTCTGAGACTTAGAGATAATATCCGCTCCGACGATCGCATCATTCTTGCTAAGCTTCATCGCACGCACGCCACCCGCCGTGCGCCCCATGGCGCGCACATCACTTTCCTTAAATCGGACCGACTGCCCACGTGAGCTCACGAGCTGGAGTTCATCGCCTTTTTCGACAATGAGAGCCGCAACGAGCGCATCACCTTTTTGCAGTTTGATAGCGATGAGCCCGCTCCGACGCACGTCATGGAAGGCGGTCGCATCCGTCTTCTTGACGATGCCGTCCTTTGTGATCATGACGAGACTCTGCTCGCCTTTCTTCTGGTCTTTGCGCATCGGGAGCACCGAATAGACGCTCTCGTCGCCGGTAAGCGGCAAGAAGTTTACGATCGCCTTTCCTTTGGTCGAGCGCCTCCCTTCAGGTATTTCGTACATCTTTATCTGATACGCTTTCCCGACATTGGTGAAAAAGAGGAGGTCTGAGTGCGTCGAGGTCGTGAGGATCGTTGTGACGAAATCCTCTTCTTTTGTATCAAGATCGATGACACCGACTCCGCCACGCTTCTGCCGACGAAATTCTTCCGGGTTTGTGCGCTTCACGTAGCCACCCTGGGTCAAGACGAGTGCGCTCTCTTCGTCGGCGACAAGATCTTCCGCAGAGAGCGACTTCACTTCGTGCTTAACGATTTTCGTGCGACGGTCGTCGCCATACTTTTCGATCACCTCCCTGATCTCTTTTTTGATGAGGTCCATGAGCTTCTTCTCGCTCTTCAAGAGCGCAGAGAGCTCCGCGATCAAGACCTGCACTTCCTTGAGCTCGTCTTCTATTTTCTTGCGCTCGAGACCCGCGAGTTTCTGGAGGCGCATCTCGAGAATGGCATTGGCCTGCAGTTCTGAGAACTTGAAAGTCTTCATCAGTCCCAAGCGCGCGTCGTTTACATCTTTCGATTTCTTAATGAGCTTGATGATCTCGTCGATGTGATCGAGTGCCTTCTTGAGCCCGAGCAGGATGTGCTCGCGTGCCTCCGCACGCGCGAGGTCGAATTTCGTGCGCTTGGTTACGACCTCTCTACGAAAGGCGACGAAGTACTCGAGGAGTGCCTTGAGGGAAAGCGTCTGCGGCACGCCGTCGACGAGCGTCACGACGTTGTAGTGAAAAGTGTCTTCGAGCTGAGTGTGTTTGTAAAGGTAGTTGAGCACTGTCTGCGGATTTGCGTTGTTCTTGAGTTCGACGACCACGCGAATGTCTTTGGTGCTTTCGTCACGGATGTCGCGGATGCCTTCGAGCTTCTTTTGATGTACGAGGTCGGCGATCTTGGTCAGAAGATCGGCTTTGACCACGCGGAATGGAATGGAGGTGATGATGATTTGATAGTCTCGGCTTTTGCCCTCGACGATCTCAGCGACGCCGCGCACGACCACGGGACCGCGACCCGTTGTGTATGCATGCGCGATGTCACGCTGATTGAATGCGACGCATCCTGTCGGAAAATCGGGACCTTTTACGAATTGCAAAAGATCTTCCGTGGCGGCATCCGGATTTTCGATGAGGTGTATCGCCGCTTCGCACACTTCGCGCAGATTGTGCGGCGGGATGTTGGAAGCCATTCCGACGGCAATGCCAAGCGTGCCGTTCAAGAGCAGGTTTGGTATTGCGGCAGGCATGACACTCGGCTCTTTCTTGGTGTTGTCGTAGTTGGCACGGAATTCAACGGTCTCTTTGTCGATGTCGCGAAGCAGCTCGGAAGCGAGCCGCGCCATCTTGGCTTCCGTATAACGATACGCGGCGGCGCCGTCGCCATCGATCGAACCAAAGTTGCCCTGTCCGATGATCAAGGGATAGCGCATTGTGAAGTCTTGCGCCATTTTCACCATCGCGTCGTAGACGGCCACGTCGCCGTGCGGGTGATACTTTCCGATAACGTCGCCGACGACCGTCGCCGATTTGCGCGTCTTTGCCGAGACAGTGAGCCCGGCCTCATGCATGGCGTAGAGAATTCTGCGATGCACGGGCTTGAGGCCGTCGCGCACGTCGGGGAGCGCACGGGCGGTAATGACCGTCATCGCGTAGTCGAGATAGCTTTCGCGCATCTCGGTCGAGATACTGCGCGCAACAACCCCCTCTACAGCTCGGGGAGCGCCCTCTTCCTTGGGCGATTCTTCAGCCTTTTTCCGCGCCATATATTCTCGTCATTATAGCAAAAATAGACCTCTTTTGCACGTCATTTTCGCCGTCTAAAATGCTAATCGGAGGTTGTAGGGCGACCAAACTGGTCGGTCTCACTCTGCTGGTAGTCGGCTTGCACTGGCGCCGGAGTATATTGCTCAAGCAACTGATCGCGCACGGTACGTAGTTCGTCGAAGCCCGTATACCCTTCCAAGAGACTCTTCTGCGCATCTTCTACCGAAGAGAACTGAAATTCTTCGGGGATCGCACTGCTAAAATCAAGCTCGGCTCCGCTTCGTACTTTCTTAAAGAAAAGGAACGTCCACCCGACGAGCAGGAGCGCCACGACCGTGATAGCAATACCACCTGCGACGGCTTTTCTGTCTTCCTGCGGCTTTTCCTTCAGACTATTGACCGCGTTTTGAGCTTTTTGTAAAACCATATAGACAGTGTACAGCTTTTAGCTTGCAGCTGGCAGAGGAATACGTGTATATCCTGCTCCCTGCAGCCTGCTCACTGCTAACTGCTCAATACAACAACTTCTCCTTGTTTACCCACAACATCGCGCGGCTTGATCGTGAGCTTGTCTATTGGCTTCACGTTCTCGCCTGTTTCTTTCAAGAATTGTTTGAGTGTTTTCTCGTCGTAGAGAATTGGCACGACGATCTTTGCTTCGAGCTTCACGGCGAGCTTTTGAGCCTCGGCAGGTGAGAGCGCTCCATTCGCCCCCACCGGAGCGATGAGCACATCCGGTGCGTCCATTTCCAAAAGGTCTGAGGGCAGGTCGAGATCACCCAAGGCTCCAAGGTACATCACGGAGAGCCCGTCGAAATGTATCGAGTAGATGGTGTTGGTGCGCGCCTCTCCACCCCATCTTGAGCCCGAAGCGAACCCCGCGGCGACCACATCCTTCACTTCGTACTCTCCCGGGCCTGAGATGATGAAGGGCTGTTTATCGCCACGCGCGGCCTCTTCGGCGCCATTCATGTCTGCATGGGCGAGACTGATGAACGCGATGTCGGCGCCAAAGTTCGTCGGCTTGAAATTCTTGGACTTCTTGGAGACCGGCCCAAAGACGAGCGTGGTGTCCCCCGCCTGCGCTCTGATACATGCTCCCTCGTGAAAAGTTAGGATCATATGATTAGTACGTGGTTAGTAGAACGTAGAACGTAGTCGATGCAAAACATGTCTGGGATTATAACCGAAAACGCTTTCTTGTGCGCACGATTGACGAAGATGAAGAGAGAGAGTAGCGTGAGAACACCGGGCGGTCAGGAGAATCGAATTCACCTCGGCACAAGGCTCGGTGTTCACCGTCGCTCGACGCCTTCTGGTCTTGCGACCTGCAGACGTGGAGCGGCATACGAAACTGGTCAGAAAAGGAGACTTGCATGACCAGAAACTCCCGCGCGACTCCGGCTGCCCGCGGCAGCCCTGTGGCGCATCACCAGACCAGCAGGGCGCCGGAGCCGTGAGAAGCCTTTCGCTGGTCCCCAACGAAGTCGCGCTCGGCTCAAGAATGTCGCCGAAGCCGACTTCCCCGTGCATCTGGTAACGGCGTCTGCGACGCCAAGACCACGGGTCACTTGACCCGACGGGAGGTGCAACGATGACCAAGGATCGCTAAGATCGGGAGAGTCGGCACACAAGGCGCCGCCGACTCTCCCTCCACATTTTTGCGTGTTACTTGCATTCTGGGGCCCCCTTCTATATATTGAGTGTCCCGCACGAGCGGGATTATTTATTGGATTAATAGAGCGTTTCGGTAATACTTCCCTGCTGACTGTAACGGTAGCGTAGGCAGGATAGTCCAAACGCAAGCACACATGAATGTAGCAACAGAAGAAGAGAAGAAGATTATAAGCAGTGGAGAAGAGAACGAGGCAGACGGGCAGGAGGCAGAGAAGCAGGGGCCGATGGCGGAATTTCTCGCCTCGCTCCCCAAGCGCCCGTCTCAGGACGACGTGGTAGAGGGCCCAGTCGTCGCCGTCGGACGCGCGCGCGTCTTCGTCGACCTCCATCCCTTCGGCACTGGCATTATCTACGGCCGCGAATACCTCTCGGCCCGCGAGACACTGAAAAATGTCCACATCGGCGACACCATCACAGCGAAGGTTGTCGGCTTCGACAACGACGAGGGATACATTGAGATCTCTCTGCGCGAGGCGCGCCAAGCGCTCATTTGGAACGAAGCGGAGGAAGCGATGCAGAAGAAGACTGTCTTCACGCTCCCCGTCGCCGAGGCCAACAAAGGCGGACTCATCATCAATTGGAGCGGACTTCCAGGATTCCTTCCAGCATCCCAGCTCGCACCTGCGCACTACCCACGCGTCCCCGATGGCGACAAAGACAAGATATTTGTCGAGCTCAAAAAGCTCATTGGCGAGAAACTTGAGGTCATCGTCATCACAGCTAGCCCCAAGGAAGGCAAGCTCATCTTTGCAGAGAAAGGCACGAGCACATCCGAGCGCGCTTCCCTCGTGGAGAAATATCACGTGGGCGATGTATTCGGAGGAATCGTTACCGGTGCCACCGAATTCGGCATCTTCGTGAAGCTCGAGGAGGGCCTCGAAGGCCTCGTGCACATTTCTGAAATGGATTGGGCGCTCGTTGAGAATCCAAAAACGCGCTACAAGGTAGGAGAAGAAGTGAAGGTGAAAGTCATTGAGATCAAGGACGACAAAGTATCACTCTCGCTCAAAGCGCTCACCGAAGATCCGTGGAAGACCGCTGCTGAGAAATACAAGAAAGACAGCCGAGTGGACGCTGTCGTCATCAAGTACAACAAACACGGCGCACTCGCCTCTATTGAAGAGGGCGTGGCAGGCTTAGTGCACATTTCTGAATTCGCAAACGAAGACGAACTGCGTGCGAAACTCGAACTCGGAAAAGTGTACCCATTCACCATCACTTTCTTCGAACCGAAAGAGAGGAGAATGACGCTCAAGCCAGTAAATTAGAGTCTGGTAGCAATTGTCAGAAAGCGCAATGCGCGTACTGAGACTGATATTAACAACTGACGCTAGTTGAACTCGTTCATCGCACGCTCGCGCCCATCGCGCACTATTACTTCGAGCGCGGCGGCGGCGCGTTTGAAGACGGGTTTGAGAGTTTCTATTTCGTGCGCACGGAATTTCGTGAGTATGAAATTGTTGACGACCTTCTCTCCCTCCGGTTTTCGCAATTTACCTCCTGCGGTCGAAGGCGAGACGCCAACGCGCACGCGCGTAAACTTTTTTGTCTTCACCGCGCGCACGATAGACTCCAATCCCTTGTGTCCGCCACTGCCACGATCAAATGAAAGCTTGATTTTTCCAAGCGGAAGATCCAGATCATCGTAGACGACGACTAATTTTTCTGCCGCCTTTACAGATTTTACGAATTTCCCGACTGCAAAACCGGATTTGTTCATAAATGTATCGGGCAAAACGAGCGCGAGCGTCGTTTTCCCGATAATTCCACTCGCTACGTGTGCTTTTCTCTTTGTATCTTCACGAAATTCTCTGAACCCGGCGTCACGTGCAAAAAATTCGACCGCCATACGGCCTGCATTGTGCCGTGTCGCGTCATATTCTTCTCCAGGATTCCCAAGCCCGACGATTACCCATGACATTCGCATAGTTTACAGCAAACAATGCACGGTGCACAGAAGGATTTTCTAGTTTTTTATTTTCGTTTCCTTTTTTCTTCTTGCTTTTCACTGCTTTTGTGATGCGACATCGCAAAAGCTTGGTGTCAATCCCATAGTGCAAGTACAATGTCGCGCATGGAACTTCCCGTGATGCAAAAAAACACATCACCGGACACTCAAGAAGCACAAACAACCACGGTTCCGTCGAGCAAGGAGTCGCGCGGGTCGTTCATTGGCTACATGGTGGTCGCGCTCGGCCTTGCACTCTTCATTCGCTTCTTTATCGCGGCACCATTCGTCGTCTCAGGTGCCTCAATGAAGCCAACCTTCGACGATCTTCACTATTTGATAGTTGATCGCGTCTCGTACAACCTCGAGAATCCGGCGAGAGGCGACGTCGTTGTCTTCGATCTGCCTCAAGAAGGTGGCAGATCGCTCATCAAGCGCATTATCGGCCTTCCCGGAGAGACGGTTGTCCTTAGAGGCGACAGCGTATCAATAACGAATGATGAACACCCTCAGGGATTTACGCTCGAAGAACCGTACCTCAATCCTGAGAACCTCGGTGGAGCAACCGGCATGAGCGTGACACTCAAGGACGACGAATTCTTCGTACTCGGCGACAACCGCCGCGTCTCGGCCGACTCGCGCATATGGGGAGTTCTCCCGCGCGAAGAGATCGTCGGCCGCGCATTGGTGCGCTTGTACCCATTCAGCAAGATTTCTGTTCTTCCTGGGGAGGCTCGGTACGAGGAGAAGTGAGTTTGAGCGCGCTTGTTGTTCTTTCGCGTTTTCGTTTGTTTCGTGTCTTCATATTTATATGCTGCATCTTAAATATTCAAAACACGCCAACACAGGGAACTTCCTGGAATCCGCGATACGCATAGCGGAGTACTATGGGTTCAGACCGCTTGAAGAAGCTTCAAAGAAGGACGCCGCCGAATTACGCCACATGCGAAAACGTGTCGGCAAAGGTGCACGGGACATCGGCTTTACACGCAGAGAAGAACGCGCGCTCCTCACTGCCGCCAAACGCTGTGCACCTCTCAAGCACACCGAGGGTGGACACTTGCTTCTCTGGAGATCGGGGAGTGAAACAAAAGGCGGCACTCCGCACGTCTTTTTTGAACTGCATGTCCTCGGGACACTCTCAACTATCGCGGAAGCGCTTCTCATCGTGGTCACGCACGCAATCGCAGAAGAAGCAGGCCTTGAACAACGCATTCTCTCCATCAACAACATCGGCTCCAAAGAATCATCGGGCCGCTACGTGAGAGATGTCGGTACTTTCTTACGCAAACATATTGAATCGATCTCTTCGTCTTTGCGCCCGCGCGCCGCGACCGATCCCTTGGGCACCTTGATCCAACTCATCGAGCGCGGACACCCCGCAACGCCGCGCGCACCGCAAGCAATGGAATACCTCACGGAAGAAGAACGCCGACGCTTTTGGGAATTACTCGAATACCTTGAGATGTTTGGACTCCCCTACGAGCTCTCACCGAGCATTTTGGGGAGCCGCGACATCTGGGCGCACTCGCTCTTCCAGATATCAGTAGACGTCGAGGGCGATTCACGCATGCCAATAGCATTCGGCGGTCGGTACGATCCGCTCGCCTCGCGCCTCAATGGCGCTCCGGCTTCTGCCGCGATGGTCTCTCTTACTTGCGAGATACACGGGAGGGCCCGCCCCAAGCGCACGGCATTCACCTTTCCGCTTATTTATTATGCACACCTCGGCGCAGAGGCGCGTCGTAGGTCTCTGGGCGTCCTCGAGAATCTTCGCCGTGCAGGAATTCCAGTGCACCATGGCCTCTACCATGAGCGCATCGGCGAGCAAATGGCCGCGGCGCGCCAGCACGCCACTCCGTACGTCCTCATTATGGGACACAAAGAAGCAGTGGAAGATACAGTGCTCGTGCGCGAGGTCGCAACGAATTCTCAGGAGGCGATCCCTCTCCCCGAGCTCACAAACTACCTCAAGCGTCGGAGAGCGGCGGTCAGCGCGTAGCTTTGCATTTGCCATATTCGTGTGGTATTCTCGTCTCTCATGAGCGTTAATGCAGAGGTACAGAAGAGCGGGAATGAGACCGCGCTTGCGACTATTCGGAAATTCAGCCGGCGTGTTCAGAGCACCGGTTTGGTTAAATCCTCACGCACACGTCGCTACTACGCCCGTGCAACATCTAAGATCGTGAAGAAAAAGCGCGCGCTCAAGCTCATCAAACGCCGCGCCGAGTACAAACGCTTGGTCAAAGAAGGCAAGATTGCGGAAGCTCCAACACGCTCATTCCGTCCAGCTCCAATGCGCGACTCTTCTCAGAGCGGAAAGCTCGGTGAAGATACTCCGATCGCTCGCTAATGCATCGTCCGACAGTCGAAATACGAAGAACCATACGCGGCCACGAGCCGCGTGTTCCGTTTGAGAAAATAGCCCGCGCGATACTCCCCGCCCGCTATCAGCTCTCGCTCGTTGTATGCGGTGACGACCTCGCACAGAGGATGAATTGGGAGTACCGGAAGAAAGCCTACACACCAAACGTACTTTCTTTTCCACTCGAAGCTACTGAGGGCGAGATTTTCCTCAACGTACGAGAAGCAGAGCGTGAGGCGCGAAAATACGGCGTTTCGCTTCGAGCTCGCCTCGTCCTCCTCTTCGCTCACGGCTGTTTGCACCTCAAGGGAGTTAAGCACGGCGCTCCAATGGAGCGCACCGAAGAGCGAATACAAAAACGCTTCTCCTGACGCCCACGTTTCCCCGCTATCCAGAATACACAGCGCGCAGACGCTGTATTTTTGCCGTACAATAGAGCCATGCGGAAGGTGTATACGGGAATAGATGTCGGCACACACCATGTGAAGGTCGTTATCGCCGCTCCGGGTGAAGGCCCTGAGCTCCCCATGCACATACTCGGCACCGGTACTGCAATCTCACGAGGATTGCGGCATGGGTACATTACGGAAACGAACGAGGCGATGGCGAGTATTCGCGAAGCACTCCACCGTGCGGCAAGCCAGGCGAAAGTGCGCGTACGGAGAGCACGCGTGGCCTTGAGCGGCGTCGGGCTCGATGAAATACAGTCGGAGGGAGTCGTTACGCTTACCCCCTCAGGTGGGTACGTCTCGGAACGCGAGATCGACCGCGCACTTCGTGAGAGCGAAAAACGTGCCTCCTCCAAGCTCGCTAATCGTCATATCATTCATACGATACCGATCGAATACCATATAGATGGCACACGCGTCTTTGGGAAGCCGCACGGCCTCCAAGGCACAAAACTTACCGTGAAGACACTCCTCATCACGATGCTGGCGCACCACCACGACGATCTCATAGAAGCCGTCGAAGGCGCTGGTGTCGAGGTGGAAGGCACCATGGCGGGGCCTTTGGCCGCCTCGCTCGTCACTCTATCGAAAGCTCAGAAGGCAGCAGGTGTCGTTCTTGCGAACATCGGCGCGGAGACTCTCTCGCTCATCGTGTTCGATGAAGATACCCCCATCTCGATCAAAGTGTTCCCCACCGGCTCAGCAGACATCACCAACACGATAGCGCTCTCGCTCAAGATCCCGCTCACAGAAGCAGAGCAATTCAAACGCGGCGCCATTATCGGCTCTGAGGTTTCTCCAAAGAAAATGCATATGGTCGCGGCCGTACGTTTTAAGGAAATGCTCATGCAGATCAATGCTCATTTAAAATCCATAGGGCGAGCGCGCTTACTTCCGGCCGGTATCGTCTTTACTGGCGGCGGCTCGGGACTTGCGAGTATCCCTGACGTTGCGCGTGCGGTGCTCAAGATACCCGCGCAAATATCTCAAATAGGACACTTACCGCGCTCTTCTTCAATCGACGCCACATGGTCGACCGCCTACGGCCTCACCCGATGGGCGTACGCTGAAGAGATTGTCGAAAGCGGCCGCAGTGTAAGCGAAATTTTCGAAGGCACGCTCGACTCCATCAAACAAGCGCTCCGCGCCCTCCTCCCCTAAACCTTCTCAAAACGGGATAATAGAAGCTCCTGAGTGTCAACATTGCCCGACTCTCGAAAGTGTTATGATGCCCTCAATGTCCAAGCAGGTAAAACCCGAGATTGAGTCATTCGCACGAATACGAGTGGTCGGTGTCGGAGGCTCCGGCGGCAATGCCGTTAATCATATGGTCGCCTCGCATATGCAGGGCGTCGATTTCATTGCGGTCAACACTGACGGCCAGGATCTCCACAAGAACAAAGCGAAGCGCAAGATTCACATCGGGAAAGCCTTAACGCGAGGCCTTGGCACCGGCATGAACGCCGAGCTCGGAAAGCAAGCGGCGGATGAGACGCGCGAAGAAGTACAAGACGCACTCAAGGGCTCCGACATGGTGTTCGTTACCTGCGGAATGGGAGGCGGCACCGGCACGGGAGCTGCACCTGTCGTTGCAAAGATCGCACGCGAACTCGGTGCACTCACCGTCGGCGTCGTTACAAAACCTTTTAGTTTCGAAGGCGCACAGCGCTCGCGACTCGCCGAACAAGGTCTTGCAGAGCTGCGCAAGGCTGTCGACGCGCTCATCATGATCCCGAACGACAAGCTCCTCACGATCGTCACCCGAGAGACAGGTATCAGAAACGCCTTCGCAATGTGTGACGACATCTTGAAGCAAGCCGTAGAGGGGATTTCCGACATCATCACGCAGACAGGTATCATTAACGTCGACTTCGCCGACGTGCGTGCCGTCATGCAAAACGCCGGGAGCGCCCTTATGGGCATCGGGACCGGCATGGGAGAAAAACGTGCCGAAATGGCTGCGCGCGCCGCTATCAACTCCCCGCTTCTCGATGTTTCTATCCAGGGCGCCAAGGGCGTGCTTTTCTCGATCGCCGGTGGCGATGATCTCGGCATGCTCGAAGTGCAGGACGCCGCTAACATCATCACCGAGGCGATCGACTCGGATGCCAAGGTTATTTTCGGCGCCGTCACCGACTCTTCGCTCAAGAAGGGTGCCGTGCGCGTAACGGTCATCGCGACAGGATTCCCGGAATCTGGTGCCCCTACTGCCGCAACAACGCGCACTTCTATTTTTACGGGTCCGCAACGATTTACACCCAAGAAAGATCAGGACGTCCCTCCAGCGACCGTTCGCATGGCTAGTCAAGGCGATCGCGATGATAAAAAAAAGGGGGCCGAAGAGAAATCATCGACAAAAGGTGCCGCGAGCACTTCGAGCAAAGAGCCGGTACGCATCATTGAAGAAGAAGACGAGAGCTGGGGAAGCCTTCCTTCTTTTTTGCGAAGAAAGTAGTGGAGTTTAGTGCGTAGTCGTAGTGCTACGATCTTTTTCCTTGAGTTACTACGTTCTACATTCTACAATCTACTAACTAATTATGTACGACCTAATCATCGTAGGAGGAGGGCCCGCAGGCGCATCTGCCGCTGTCTACGCTGCGCGCAAGCGTCTCAAGACCGCTCTCATCGTTGATGAGTGGGGTGGACAGAGCAGTGTTTCTGCCGACGTCCAAAACTGGATCGGTACGAAATCGATCTCGGGCACTGACCTCGCAAAATCGCTCAAGGAACACGCGGAAGCGCACGCGGGGGACTGTTTGGAGATCCTCTCGCCCTCGCGCGCCGAATCTCTCGAAGCATCAGACGATTCCGTAACAATCACTCTCAAAGGCGGCACGAAGATCGAGGGCAAAACTCTCTTGGTGGCAAGCGGAGCGCGCAGACGCAAACTTGAGGTGCCCGGTGCCGCGGAATTCGATCAGAAGGGCCTCACCTACTGCGCAACATGCGATGGGCCACTCTATGCCGATAAAGACGTGGTGGTGATCGGCGGTGGCAATGCCGGCTTTGAAACCGCGCTCCAGCTTCTTGCCTACTGCAAGAGTGTTACGCTCCTCAACCGTGGCGAGACATTTCGTGCTGACGAGATAACGGTGAACGCTGCGAAAGCGCACCCCAACATGCGCGTGATACCGAATGCCGAACCCATCCAAATTCTCGGAGAGCAGTTCGTTACCGGAGTGAAATGGAAAGACGCAAAAACAGGTAAAGAAGAGATCCTGCCTGTCGAGGGTGTCTTTGTGGAGATTGGACTTCTCCCAAATACCGAGTGGATCGGCGACGTGATAGAGAAAAGCGCCATTGGCCAAATCAAAGTGGATTCGAGATTACAGCGCACCTCGCACCCGCGCATCTGGGCGGCAGGCGACGTTACCGACGCTCCGTATCATCAGAACAACATCGCTGCCGGCGATGCCGTGAAAGCGCTTGAGGATATTTACGTTTCTCTGCGTCGACAATAGATATCAGTGTCGAAAATGCCGCATGCCGGTGAATACCATTGCCATTCCAGCCGCGTCTGCGGCATCTATTGAAGCCTGATCATTCTTCGAACCGCCAGGCTGGATGATCGCGGTAGCGCCCGCCTCACTCGCCGTCTCTACGGTGTCGGGGAATGGAAAAAAGGCGTCTGAGGCCATTACAGAGCCCTTGAGTTCGAGCTTCGCGTCTTGCGCCTTGATAGCCGCGATGCGCGCGCTATAGACCCTGCTCATTTGTCCTGCACCGATACCGACCGTGGCGCCGTCTTTGGCATACACGATGGCATTCGACTTCACGTGCTTGCACACAGCGAAGGCGAATTCGAGGTCTTTCATTTCCTGCTCGTTCGGTGCCCGTTTCGTGACCGCCTTCATTTCTTTCGCGGTTTGGCTGTCTCGCTCTTGCGCCAAAACACCCCCCGCGATCGTGCGGAAAGAAAGTGTCGATGATTTCACGTCGGGCATTGTCTCGGTGAGAAGCACGCGCACATTCGGCTTCTCTTCCATAATTTTTAAGGCATTGTCATCGGCAGACGGCGCGATGATGACTTCGAGGAAAATCTTCACGAGCTCCGTTGCCGTCCCTGCGTCAAGTGTGCGGTTCAGGGCGACAATGCCGCCAAAAGCGGATACGGGGTCACACGCAAGTGCTTTCGCATACGCTTCCCTAGGATTCGCTCCGAGCGCCACGCCGCAGGGATTTGTGTGCTTTACGATAACCACAGCAGGCCCAGAGAACTCCGCCACACACTCAA
>Ga0210057_1000598_pt1 | contig 59303 bp, 44 predicted proteins | sample CryGeyCG2114_010_2_FD_183968 | JGI IMG/M metagenome (GOLD analysis project Ga0210057, IMG submission 183968) | Groundwater microbial communities from aquifer - Crystal Geyser CG10_big_fil_rev_8/21/14_0.10 (SPAdes) (version 2) | ecosystem: Environmental > Aquatic > Deep subsurface > Groundwater ...
GTTAATTTCTCTTCTGATTAGACGCTTGATAATATCATAGCGATCTAGCTGTTTTTGAGTCATAGTAAATTCTGCTGTCATACTTGAAACGGTTAATGATTAACCATTTCATTATATACTAGGTATGACATTTTAACTTGGCTGTACTATGACATTATCACGTTGGTGGGACAGGGCGCGCGCTGAATAAAAAGCTGTATTTTTCTTTAACTTGTGATAAAATAATTATGAAGATTTTGTTTATAGAAAATCATTTTAATATTAAGATTTTTGGCTAAAAATAGCTAAAAAATAAATATCTTGACATTTAGATGACAATCTAGTATAATGATGAGGTCATAATTTAGTGCCAAGCCTTTCCGTTTTAGAGAAAGGCGCTCTATCCCGATTAAATCGGGAAGGGATAAGCAGAAATTTTTTTGTTCTCAAAAAAAGAATGAAAAATTAAATTTTATGCCAGACGACAAAACTCAAAGCGCTCCTTCAAACTTTAAAAGTTTGTTGGATAACTATAATTTTAAGATTCCCAAAGTTGGCGATGTGGTGGAATGCGAAGTGATCGCCGTGGAAAAAGGAGCTATTAAATTGGATATTCAGGATATCACAGTCGGCGTAGTGCGCGGAGCCGAATTATTTAGCGAATCAAAAGAATATTCCAATTTGCAAGTTGGCAACAAGGTAGAAGCCACCGTGATTGATTTGGAAAATGAAAATGGTGAAATGGAATTGTCATTCCGCATCGCCGGCTTTCAAAAAGCTTGGGATCAAATGAGAAAATACAGTGAGGATGATATTACCATCAAATCGCGCGTTGTTTCCGCCAATAAGGGCGGATTAATGATGCAGGTGGAAGCTTTGTCCGGTTTTATGCCTGTTTCTCAGCTTAGTCCGGATAATTATCCGCGCGTGACCGGCGGGGACAAAACCAGAATTTTGGAAAAATTACAGAAATTAATTGGCACTGAACTTGATGTCAAAGTGATTGACGCCAATCAAAAAGAAGAAAAATTGATTGTTTCTGAAAAAGCGGTTTGGGAGGATTCTCAAAAAGCGGTTTTGGATTCATATAATATTGGCGATAAAGTGGAAGGCGAAGTAAGCGCCCTGACTTCTTTTGGCGCTTTTATCAAATTCGGCCAAGGTTTGGAAGGCCTGGTTCATATTTCTGAAATCGCGTGGAAGAGAATTGAACACCCGCGCGATGTGCTCAAAGTCGGCGACAAAGTAGAAGCCAAGATTATTCAATTGGATAAATCCAAAATATATCTTTCCATCAAGCGCTTGATTGACGATCCGTGGAAAGCAGTCAAAGATAAATATAAAGTGGGGGATAAAGTCAAAGGCAAAATATTAAAAGTGGAACCTTTTGGCTTGATGGTGGCTTTGGATGAAGAAATCCATGGTCTAGCTCATATTTCTGAATTGTCAAATCAGCCGATTGCCAGCTTAAAAGAAGAATTTAAAGTAAATGATGAAAAAGAGTTTGAAATTGTTTCTTTGGAGCCAATGGAACATCGCTTAGGTTTGCGTTTGGCCGGCGTAACTAAAGTTAAAAAAGCAGTTGTTAAAGAGTCAATTGTCAAAGATGGCGAACCAGCCGTTAAGCCAGATGCTGAAAATGAACCAGCCATAAAAATTGATAGTCAGCCAGAGCCAAAATCAGCAGAATCGGCTGAATAACTTAATTTTAAGCAAGACAAAATTACAACATCCCGGCTTAGTCGGGATGTTTGTTTTAGGCTTGCTTTTTGCCCATATTTAAGGTAGTATATCAAGACTAGATTAATAAATTAAACTTTTTATGAAGAATTTTATTAAAAATTTCGCGGTTATTTTTGTCACTTTATTGGTGATCGCGGCTGTTTTGAGCATGGTTAAAACAGATAGCGCCAAACAAAAACAATCCGTTAGTATCGGCGCTTTGATAACTCAAATCAATGAAGGAAAAGTGAAAAAAATCACTGTGTCCGGCGATACCATTACAGCTGATTTAAAAGATGACAGCGCCAAAATATTGGAAGCAAAAAAGGAAGCTGATGACACGTTTGGCGATATTATGAAAAATTATGGCGTTAAAGACGAAATCAGCCAAAAGTTGGATGTGGAAATCAAAGAAGACAGTTCCGCTCGTTTTTGGTTTTCCATGTTATTTCCCATTTTAATTCCACTTTTGATAATTATTGCTTTTTTCTTCTTTATGTCGCGCGGAGTGCAAGGAATGAATAATCGCGCCATGGGTTTTGGCCAGAGCACGGCTCGTCAGAATGACCCTAAAAATTTTAAAAACAAAAAAACTTTTTTGGATGTGGCCGGAGTGCGTGAAGCCAAGGAAGAATTAAAAGAAATTGTTGAATTTCTCAAAGATCCGAAGAAATTTGATGTCATGGGCGCCAAAATTCCCAAAGGTGTTTTGTTGATGGGCGCGCCCGGAACCGGCAAGACTCTGTTGGCCAAAGCTGTGGCTGGCGAGGCGGAAGTGCAATTTTTTCACATGTCTGGTTCTGAATTTGTGGAAATGTTCGTGGGCGTGGGCGCTTCGCGCGTTAGAGATTTATTTACCAAAGCTAAAAAATCAGCTCCAGCCATTGTTTTTATTGATGAAATTGACGCGGTTGGTCGACGGCGCGGTTCTGGAGTGGGCGGCGGCCATGATGAAAGAGAACAGACTTTGAATCAAATATTGGTGGAAATGGATGGTTTTGAACCTAACAGCGGTGTGATTGTAATGGCAGCCACTAACCGGCCTGATGTTTTGGATCCGGCTTTGCTTCGCCCCGGACGGTTTGATCGCCGGATAACTTTGGATATGCCGGACATTAATGATCGTGAAGAGATTTTGAATATTCATGCCAAAAATAAGCCATTGGATAAAACAGTTTCTATTAAAAAAATCGCCCGACGCACCCCCGGATTTAATGGCGCTGATTTGGAAAGTTTGCTCAATGAGGCGGCTATTTTGGCGGTTAGACATAATCAAAAAATAATCAGCGAGAGCGATGTTTTGGAAAGCGTAGAAAAAGTTTTGCTTGGTCCGGAGCGCAAAAATCGCGTGATTAGCGACAAAGAAAAGAATATGACAGCTTATCATGAAGCCGGTCATGCCATTGTCGGTCATTATTTGATTAATTGCGACCCGGTGCGCAAAGTTTCTATTATTTCTCGCGGACGAGCCGGCGGTTATACTTTGCATATGCCAGAAGAAGATACTCATTATCAAACTTTGGCTCAATTTAAAGATAGTTTGGCCATGATGTTGGGCGGTTACGTGGTGGAGGAAATGATTTTTGGAGACATTTCCACCGGACCGAGCAGTGATTTGCAAAAAGCCACCAGTTTGGCGCGCGATATGGTAACGCGCTATGGCATGAGCCGTTTGGGAGCGCGCACTTTTGGCAAGCATGAAGATATGATATTTTTGGGGCGCGATATTCATGAACAGCGCGATTATAGCGACCAGACCGCTGATGAGATTGACAAAGAAATAATAAGCTTGCTGGCTGAAGCCAAAAAACGAGCGCATGATATCATTACCAGCCATCGCGCGCAAATGGACGCGTTGGTAGCGGTATTAATGGAAAAAGAAACAATTGAACAAGAAGAGATAGCAAAAGTTTTGGGTAAAAAAGAAGCGTAACAGATTCATATATTTTTAAAAATCATTCCGATTGAGACGGGATGATTTTTTAATTTAAAAAGATATATGCGATTATTATTTTTTGTGTTATAATATAACCATACATTTTGTTTAAAAAACATAACTTCATATTTATGAAAGAACCCTCTTATTATGATGCCATTGTTCATTCTTGGCAGGTTGTCTGGCATCACAAGACTCTTTGGGCGCTGGGATTATTGTCCGCTTTTTTGGGCCAGTTTGGCTTGAGTGATTTTTTTGCCCGTTTATGGTTTTTGCAAACCAATGGCGCTGTCTTGAATCTGGCGCAGGGTTTTTGGGCTAATTTCGGTTTTGTGAATCAAGCTTCATTAACAGCCGGCAATATTGCCGGCTTGATTTGGCTGGGGTTGCTTGGCTTGGGGATTATGATTGTTTTGATTTTTGTGGCCATTACCGCTCAAGGCGCTTTGATTATTTATGTATCAGCTTGGTTTAAAAACAAAAAATACAGTGATTTTTATAAAGCTTGGCATAAGTCAGTCAGTCATTTTTGGTCAATGTTTTGGGTGGTGGCGGTTTTTAGATTGGTTTGCGTTTTTATGCTTGGCTTAGCTGCTTTAATAATTAAATACTATAGCATTTTGCAGAGTGGTAGCTATCAATTTTTGATCGGTTTTTCTTTGGGCTTGATATTATTTTTTTATTTGGTTTTTTCAATCATATATATATACAGTTTGGCTTATGTCGTTGTGGATAATAATCGCGCGCGCCAAGCGTTAAGCAAAGCCGTAAAATTATTTTCGCGTCATTTGTTGGTTTCTTTGGAAGTGGGAGTGATGTTGGTTTTTTTCAATCTGGTTTTGTTCGTCTTGTTAGCCACGGTTTTAATCTTAGCTTATATTCCGGCTTTGATTATTTGGATTTTTGCTGGAATTTTTAATCTAACGGCTTTAGCTAAATTCGGTTTTGCTTTGGGGGCCTTGCTTTGGATCATTATGATTGTTTTGTCAGCTTCTGTATTCAATGCTTTTAATATCGGCGCTTGGACTTATTTATTTGTAAAAATGCACAAGCATGGAATATCCAGCCGAATAGTTGATTTTTTTGGACGATTATCGCGGTTAAAAAAATAGTTTATGTCTGACTTTCCATCCATAAATGATCTTTTGCCAAAGAGCCAGAGCAAGCCGGTAAATGATATTAAAAATACCCAAGTTCTTTTTGACAAAAAAATCAAGCAAATGGACATCAACACCAAAGAAGAGCTAGTCAAACAAAAATCAGCTCAGATTGGATTACCTCATATTGATTTATCTTCTTTTCCGGTTAGTAGCGATGCTTTGCGCATTATTCCTTTGGCAGAGGCTCAAGCCAAGGGCGTTGTTTGTTTTTTTTATATCCCGGGTGAAATTCGTTTGGGTTGTTTAGAACTTAATGAAAATGTGGAAGAGATGGTGGATAAATTAAACAAAAAATATCATGCTAATATCAATTTATATTTAATTTCTCTTTTTAGTTTGGAAAAAGTGCTGGCTTTGTATGGTAATTTGCCGATAATAAAACCGATTAGCAAAGATATTAATATTACTGATGAAGATTTACAAAAATTTCAAGATAAAATTACCGATTTTCGTGATTTGACGGAACATTTTGCCAATGTGCCAATCACTGATATTTTAACTTTGTTAATCGCGGCCGCTTTAAAGGTAAAAGCGTCAGATGTGCACGTGGAAGCGGAAGAAGACGGGATCGCCATGCGTTATCGTATTGACGGAGTATTGCAGAATGTGGCTACTTTGCCCAAAGAACAATGGCGCAAGTTTATTTCTCGCATTAAATTATTGGCGGCTTTAAAAATAAATATTACGGATCGTCCTCAAGACGGACGAGTTACCTTGCAATTATCAAAAGGTTCTTTGGACGTGCGTGTTTCCACCATGCCGACAATCTATGGCGAAAGCGTGGTGATGCGTATTTTGTATGGCGGGGCCGAACAAGTTAATTTTGATTTGCTTGGTTTGCGTGGCAAAGCCTATGAAGATCTCAAGAGAGAAATAAGCCGGCCGAACGGCATGATTATCACCACCGGTCCGACCGGTTCGGGCAAAACCACCACCATGTATTCTATTTTAAAATTGCTCAACAAACCGGGCGTAAAAATAATTACTTTGGAAGATCCAGTAGAAATTAAGATGGAAGGCATCAACCAGAGCCAGGTTGATCAAGAAGAAAAATATACTTTTGCCAAAGGATTAAAGAGTATTTTACGCCAAGATCCGGATATTTGCATGGTGGGTGAAATTCGTGATTTGGAAACAGCTGAAATTTCCATTCAAGCGGCTTTGACCGGTCATCTTATGCTTTCCACCATTCATACTAATGACGCTTCCGGCGCCATACCGCGTTTTTTGTCCATGGGCGTTAAGCCTTTTTTATTGGCGCCGTCTTTGAATTCAGTTATTGGCCAGCGTTTGGTGCGTAAGATTTGTCCCGATTGCATGGAATTGGAAAAATTGGACGAAGCTTTAGCTTTTAAAGTGGCTGAACATTTAAATAGTCTTTCCGCCGAGATAAAAGAAAAAATTGATTTGGTTAATCCGAAATTTTATCATGGCCGAGGTTGTGAAAAATGTAGCGGACTTGGCTATAAAGGACGAATCGGCATTTATGAAATATTTACCATGAATAAGGAGATAGAAGCGGTGATATTGAGCCAAAAAGTATCTGAATACACAATCAAAGAAATGGCTATTAAAAGCGGGATGATTACCATGGTGCAAGACGGTCTGCTCAAAGCTTTGGATAAAATAACCAGTGTGGAAGAAATTTTCCGCGTGACTGAGTAGAAAAAATAGTAAAAATGTAGTATACTAATATAGTGTAATAGCGCCGAGTTAAAATTTATTGTTTTTTAATATTAATTTTATCTATGATTACTCATCGCATGAGCACCAAGATGACGCCGGAGCCGCCGGTTCGTTTTTATAAAACCATTGCTATTACCTTTTTGATTTTAACTATTGCTCTGTTGGCGGTGGTGATATTTTTTACTTCTAAAAACGCCACCATTACAATTGTGGCCAAAAGCGACAATAAAAATGTAAATTTGGCCATAGATGTAAGTCAGTCCGGCGTTCAGAATAGCTTGAAAGGAACGGTTTCCAGCACGGTATTTTCTTTTACGCAAAATTATTATCCTACCAGCAACAAAGTGGCTAATGGGTTGGCCACCGGAGAAGTGACCATATACAATGATTCCAGTCTGGATCAGCCTTTGGTTCAGACTACGCGGTTTTTGACAGCCAGCGGAGTGCTGTTTCGCTTGTCCGAGGCTGTTAACGCGCCTGCCAACGGAAGCGTCAAAGCCAAAGTATATGCCGATCAAGAAGGCGTAACCGGCGATATCGGACCAAGCAGTTTTACTATTCCCGGTCTTAGCGCTGATCGACAAAAGCAGGTATACGCCAAAAGCGCGACCGCCATGTCCGGCGGTGTGCGCAAAGTGGGGGTTTTGAGCAATGACGATTTAATCGCGGCCAAGATTGATTATTTGTCTAAAGCCAAAGCTTCATATCTGAGTTCTATGCCCGCTTTGGCCACTGGCGTGGATGTGGTGATCTCAATAAAACCAAGCGACAATATCGTTGTTAACAAGCAAGTGGGTGATCAAATTGATCAATTTAGTCTAAGCGGAGATTTAACGGTTGTTTTGGTCAGTTATACTAAAACGGAATTACAAACAATTGTCAGCAATGAACTTTCCAAAAAAATTGACACGAATTTAGAAAAAGTTCTTTCCGTGGGTAAAGATTTGCAAGTAAGTCTATCTAATTACGACCTAACCGCGCAAACAGCCAGATTGTCGGTTTATCAAGATGTGTTAGTAACGCTTGACGCCAATGGAAGCAAGCTTGGAGCGGTAAATTTTTTTAATAAGTCAAAAGATGAAATTCAGCGCTATATCATGGGTCTTAGCCATGTGGTGGGAGTGGATGTTAAATTTTCTCCCGGCTGGATGCGTTCGGCTCCCAGCGCCACTGACCGGATAAAAGTGGTGGTCAAGAACGTAAAATAATCGCTGTTGACAGATTATTTAAATTAGTATAAAATTAAATTGGCGATTGAGATGGCTACCAACCATCTTCTCATTAAGAGACCTTTTTTGCGAGGCTAAACCAAAAAATGAAGTTAAACTTCGGGTGGAACCGTCCTGAAAATATTTCAAGACCCCGATATCTATATTTAAGATATCGGGTTTTTTAATTAAAATAATAAATAAAATTAATTATATGATGGAAGAACAATTGCAAAAAATCCGCCATTCCATTTGTCATCTGATGAGTATGGCGATGCAAGAAATTTATCCTCAAGTCGGTTTGGGAGTGGGGCCGTATATTGAGGATGGATTTTATCAGGATTATGATCTGCCCGAGCCGATCGGCGATGAGATCTTGCCCAAATTGGAAAAGAGAATCAAGGAAATGATCAAACAGAAGATTGATTTTGTTCAGCATGACATGGATTTTGATTCGGCTTTGGAAATATACAAGCACGATCCATACAAAACCGAAATGATTTTGGATTTAAAAGCCAAAGGTGAAAAAGTTGTTAGTTTTTATAAATCCGACTGGTTTGAAAATCTATGTCTTGGCCCGCATGTTAACAATACTTCTGAGATTGATCTTGAGGCTTTTAAATTGACCAGAATCGCTGGCGCTTATTGGCGCGGGGACGAAAAAAACAAGATGCTTACGCGTATTTACGGCGTGGCTTTTGCCAATAAAAAAGAGCTGGATGAGTATTTATTTCGCCAAGAAGAAGCGGAAAGAAGAGATCACCGCAAGCTGGGCGCGGAGCTGGATTTGTTTGTTTTTTCCGATTTGGTCGGCAAGGGATTGCCTTTGCTTACTCCGCGCGGGACGGCTATTAGAAAAGAGCTGGAAAAATTCGTGCTGGAAGAAGAAACCAAGCGCGGTTATCAACACGTGATAACGCCACCTTTAGCCAAAGTTGATTTGTACAAGACTTCCGGCCATTATCCCTACTATAAAGATACCATGTATCCGGTGATGAAAGTGGATGATGATGAATTGATTTTGCGACCCATGACTTGTCCGCATCATTTTATGTTATACAAAAGCCGGCCACACAGCTATCGCGAATTGCCTTTGCGTTTAGCGGAAATTTCGCCGCAATTTCGTTATGAAAAAAGCGGAGAATTAGCCGGTTTGATGCGCGTGCGCATGTTTTGTCTGGCGGACGCTCATATAATCGCCACCACCGAGCAGGCGGCTGATGAAATTAAAAATGTTTTGGAATTGATTGATTATGCCAATAAAGCGTTTGGTTTAAAAAAAGGAGAGGATTATCGCTATCGCTTGTCTTTGGGCGATCGAACAAATGAAGACAAATACTATAAAGACGATAAAGCTTGGGATCAGGCTGAAGATATTTTGCGCCAAGTGCTCAAAGAAACCGGCGCGCCATTTTTTGAAGCCCCGGGCGAGGCGGCTTTTTACGGTCCCAAGATTGATGTGCAGGTCAAAAAAGTCAACGGCCACGAAGAAACCGCTTTTACAGTGCAATACGATTTTGTCATGCCTAAAAGATTTGACCTTAAATATACGGATAGCGACGGACAGGAAAAACAACCGATTGTGATTCATCGTTCATCCATTGGCGCGTTTGAAAGAACCATGGCTTTTTTGATTGAACGTTATGCCGGCGCTTTTCCAGTCTGGCTGGCGCCGGTGCAAGTGGTATTCGTGCCGGTATCCGCCAAATTTAATGATCAAGCCCGAGAGCTGGCGCGCGAATTTTACGCGGAGGACAAAATCAGAGCTGAAGTGGAAGACGCGGATGAAACCGTAGGCAACAAAGTGCGCAAAGCTTTGCAGAAAAAAACGCCTTATGTTATAGTTATAGGAGAAAAAGAAATCTCCGGCCAGCCTTGGATGATACGCGTTCGCGGGCAGGAAGAACAGCTTAAGATGGCCAAAAATGAATTTTTGGAAAAAATTAAGAGTCAAATAGTCAACAGACAATAACAATCAAGAATTTATTTATTAAATTCACATAGCCAAAAATTTGCCAAAAGTTTTTTTTCGTGTTAATCTAGCCTATTATGGCTAGATTTTTTTTACAAACACTTGGTTGTCAGATGAACAAAAGCGACTCGCAGAGGATTGACAGCCTTTTGAATTCTTTAGGTTTGACGTCAACAGACAAACCCCAGCAGGCTAATTTGATTATTATCAACACTTGCAGCGTGCGCCAAAGCGCTGAAGACCGAGTGTTTGGTTTTATTCATAATTGGCAGGAATTGAGAAAAAAACAGCCGAAATTAATAATTGCCGTTACCGGTTGTATGCCGGGACGAGATAAGGATGGTCGAATAAAAGAAAGAATTAAGGGCGTGGATTTGTTTTTTGGCATTCAGGATTTGATTATGTTGCCCAAATGGCTAAGAGAATTAAATCCGGATTTGCTGACTGAACGAACCGACGGCGAAATATTATCCGATTATTTACAAATAATTCCGCGAACCAATAATAATTTTCAAGCTTTTGTCACTATTCAGACCGGTTGTAATAATTATTGCACTTACTGCGTGGTGCCGTATGCTCGCGGTTTGCAAAGAAATCGATTGATCAAAGATATCTTGGCGGAGATCAGTCATTTGGTTAAAATTGGCGTCAAAGATATAATGCTTTTGGGTCAGGTGGTTAATAATTATCAAGCGCCGGATAAAGAAAATTTTTCTTTTGATAATCCATTTAAAAATCAGGATGATTTTTCCGCTCTGTTGTGGGAGCTCAATCAAATAAAAGGCCTTGAACGGATAAATTTTACCGCTTCTGATCCGCAATATTTTTTTGACGCTCAGATTGAGGCCTTGAAACTGCCTAAACAGATTAATTATTTGCATTTGCCGGCGCAAAGCGGGGATAATAAGATTTTAAAAAAAATGAATCGCAAATACAGTCGTGAGCAGTATCTTGAACTTGTCAAAAAAATTCGCCAGGCTCGGCCGGAAATTGCTTTGGGTACGGATTTGATAGTTGGTTTTTGCGGAGAGACTGATCGGCAGTTCGCCAATACTCTTGACTTATATCGGCAGTGCGATTTTGACATCGCTTATCCGGCCATGTATAGTCATCGCTCCGGCACAGCGGCAGCCAAAGCCTGGCCGGATGATATTTCAATCCGGACTAAAAAAGAACGCTGGTGGCAAATTCAGCGTTTGATGGAAGAAACTACGCTTATTAAAAATCAAAAATACGCGCGTAAAAAGATTTCCGTATTGGTGGAAAGTTGTAAAGAAGGCGTCTGTTTGGGCCAATCGCGTGAAATGAAATTAACGCAATTTTTGGGCGCAAAGGAATTGATTGGACAAATTGTGCCGATAAAAGTGGATAAGGCTGATAGGTGGATATTAAGAGGGCATATTGAAAAATAACTTTGTTTTATAAAATAATTTTAAAAAAATGACAGCCCATTTGCCTAAATTAATTATTATTCTTGGCCCGACCGCTACTGGCAAGACAGACTTGACTATCAAACTGGCCAAATATTTTGATGGCGAAATTATTTCAGCTGATTCGCGTCAGGTATATAAACATATGTCCATTAGCACTGATGTGCCAAACGGACGATGGGAAAAGGGCCGTTATTTGGTGCGAGGCGTGCCCCATTATTTATTGGATTGCGTTGAGCCGAATCAAGAATTTGTTTTAACGCATTTTAAAAAAATGGCCACAGAAGCGATTTATGACATTGTTAAAAGAAAAAAGACCGCTTTTATGGCCGGTGGCACTGGTTTGTATATATCAGCTTTGGTTGATAATTTGGATATACCCAAAGTCAAGCCAGATATTAAATTGCGGGCTGAATTAGATAAAAAAAGCGTTCAAGAATTGGCCAAAATGTTGACGCAAGCAGATCCGGCCAGCGCGCGGATTATTGATCTGAATAATCCGCGTCGCGTCATCAGAGCTTTGGAAGTGGCTTTGGCAACCGGTCGGTCATTTGTGGATCAGAGAACCAAGTCAAAGCCTTTATTTGAAGTTTTGCAAATCGGTTTAAAGCGTGATCGCGCGGAAATATACCAAAAAATCAATCAACGCGTTGATGAACAGATAAAAAGAGGAGTAATAGAAGAGATCAGAGGTTTGTTGGCGCGCGGTTATACTTGGGATTTGCCGGCTTTGAGTAGCTTGGGCTGTCGGCAGTTTAAAGATTATTTGGCCGGTCAGCAAACCATGGAGGAGGCGGTGGAAACATTAAAACGCGACACTCGTCGCTATGCCAAACGGCAGATTAGCTGGTTTAAAAGAGATAAAAGAATCAAATGGATAGAAGCTGATGATTTGGCCACAGCTAAAAAATTATGCCAAGAATTCTTGCTATAATTTTATTTCTTCGCCAGTGAGCTGTATGGTTTGGCCGGTAACCGTGTCTTGAGCTTGCAAAGAAACTTTGGAAACCAGTGTTTCTTGGCTGGGGTTGGGATTTTGGATCGTAACCGTAAAAGGAAGCGCCAAAACATTGACAGTGGTTAAGGGCATTTTATCTATTGTCCAAGTGATTTTTTTGGTTGATGAATTAAAACTGGCCAGGCCGGCCGGCGCGATGCCGTTTAATTTCCAATCGGCTTGTCCGTAAAGATCAGCCGTGAGCTTGATGTCTTTTAATTCATGAAAATTATTAGTCAATACCCATTGAATACTATGAGTCTGTCCGTTGGTGGTGGTTGATTTGGTAGCGCGCGTTTCAAATTCAAGATCTGAATTAATAGTTATCTTGATCGGATTGCTGACAAGAGATTTGGTTTCTCGGGCGGAATTTTGGTAGGTTAAAGTGGCGCTTGCTTCTATTAAATAATTCTTTAATTTAGTTAAATCAAATTGGCTGATGTCTCTGATGGGCAAATTTACTTGAATTTCCACCGTATCATTGGGTATTAGTTCGCTAAGTTTAGTTATTTTGTTTTTGTCCCAATTGATATTACCGCGTCTGATATCACTGCTTAATTGGGCGCCGGTAATATCGCCATCGTATTTATCAGTGATATTGCTCCAGTCCATAACGGAGCGGTTGTCAGCTGAAGGCGCGTCTATTTTTAATTCCAATTGGGCGTTTTTTAATTCTTCAATTGAACCATTTTTAAAACTCAATTTAAACACCAAAGCATCTCCGGGCTGAGCGGAAAAATCCGCGCTTTTGTCATTGATATTTAAAGATAGAGTGAGGCTGTCAGCTGATAAATTAGTGCTTGTTTTCGTTTGCGCCAAGATATATGTTTGGCTTTGATCGCTGGGTAAAACAATTATCAAATCAGCGCCCATATCCGCTTGTTTTTGGGTTGTGTTGGCGTAGCGTCCTTTGATCGTGAAACTATAACTATTTTTGGCGGTTGTAGTGGAAGTATCAACCGGCCAACGGCCGTTTTTGTCCAAAGTCGGAGAAGAAGTGGAAATATAAAAATTTTTGTCCAAAGTCGGTTTAACATATACTAGGCCTACTTTGGCTTTGTTTTTGTTTTCCAGTTTGTAAGTGTATTCAACATCACTGTTGGCCTGAGCTTCTTTTGGTCCGGTCACAGTCAATCCAAAAGGAAATTCAGTCAATTTAACGGATAAAGTGGCTATTTTTTGCGCTTTGTAGTTATATTTTTGCGGTTGATAGGTGAGGAATACGCGCCAAGATTCAGCTTCTTTTTCATTTTGATAGGTAAAGCCGATAATAGTGATGGTTTTTTTCTCATTAGGTTTTATAATTCCGATATCCCATTCATTATGGCCGATATTTTTTGCTTTGAGCGAACTTGAAACAAACAAAAAACCTTTGGGATAAGTGATGTTAAGCACGGCATTTTCCAGTTGGGTGGCTTGGTTGTTTTCATAAGTAATGGCATAGGTGGTAGTGGCGCCCAAAGTAATTTGCGCCGGACCTTTTATTTGCAGACTTACTTTATCTTCGGAAAAATTAGCGGTATTGGGCAGAATAAAAAAACCCGCCCAAGCCACCGCGGCCAGCAGACCGACTATTATTATTAAACCGCTAAAAAATTTTAGCATCGGGCGTTCTTTTTTTACTTTAATCCTTTTCATATTTGGCATATTACCGCTATTATCTTCATAAATTGAAGTAAGCTGTTTTTCAAAATTTAAATTTTTGATTGGAGATTTTATAACCGGCTCTTTTGTTGTCGGTTCGTTTATGTCCAAAGAATCAATTGGAGGGAGTTTTGAATTTTTAACTGATTTTTTGGCTGGAGAAATTTTTTTAACCGCGCCAACGCGTTTTTTTTTGGCGGTTGGTTTGGCCATTGTTTTTTGGAATATTTTTTTTGTTTTAAACTCCGGGCTGGATTCTATTGGCATAAAATTTAATTATTTTAAATATTTTTTTCCATGATTAAACTCCAGACTTGATCGCTGGCTAGATTTTCCATCTCTATGCTGGCTCCATTACTGGCCAGTTTAACATCTTCTCCATCATGCCAATAAGGACGCCATCCGTCAGGATAAATTAACTTGGCGCTAAACCGGCTATCGGCGCCGGATTGTTTTTGCGCGATTAGTTGGTATTGAGAAACGGTTAAATTACTTGGAAAAATATCCAGCCATTTTTTTTGCGCTTGCTCGGATTGCAACTTGACTTTGAAAGGAAGGCGGTAAGTAAAATATATTCGGCTGGTTTGTTGCGGTTGGGTGACGACCCAATTGCCAAAACTGGTTTTATTGAATTCATCAGTAATTTTTGTGCCACTCAAGCTGTCATAACCGATTGTTTTTTCAATTTTTCGCAAATCAGCGTCAGGTTTGTCCAAGCGATTGGGCGCTTTAAAGAATTTTTCGTCTATCAGAGTAAATCCGCCGGCGCTAATCAGCTGACTGCCTTGAGGAACATAAAGGCGAAGATAATCCACGTTGGTTCGGCCGTAAATTTCGTCACCCGATTCGCCATTGTTTTTTCTGACGATTGAAACAGTGCTGATTATAGAACCGTCCGGTTGAATAGACGCCTCATAATCAATTGATTGATCAATGACCGCATCGCTTTTTTGGCCTTGGAGATTGGTGTTGACTACAAAAATATAGTCTTGGCCGGCAGTGGTCGGCAAGATTTTTCCCGCCCAGCCAAATTTGTCAATTTGCGCTTGAGCGGATGGATCAACAAAATATAATTGGATTTCTTTTTTCCATAAAGCGTCTGACAGCTGATAAAGAGCCGGCAGGATTTGTTCGGGATCGGATTGTTTGATTTTTTCCAGCAATATCGGCGCCAAATCAGTGATAATTTGTTTGGGACGATTAACTTGTTTTTCCGGTCCGGTTTCAACTATTTTTTGGATGGTAGTCAGAGCATTGGCGCTGGTCAAAATCAAATCTCTGGATTTGTCTTCAAGCGGTCCGAATAAATCCAAGGCGCGATTCAAAACTTCTGAGTTAACCGCCACGACGCCGTCTATCTTGGTATTGTCGCGACTATGTTCGTAAAACCAAATCATTTTTTGAGCGCTGGCTTGGTAATCGGCAAACCAATTGGCGTCATGAAAATACCAGCGCGTATTGACCAATGTCATTGGCGTGGGCGGTTCAATATACTCGGTTAATTGGCCGTCAAGATCATAAGAACCTCCGGCCGGCACCTGCAGATCAATTATTTTGCCATTGGCCACTGTAATTAAAGCAAAACTGCCGATAAATCCGCCGGTTGGGCGAATTTCGCTGGAGTTTTGAAAAGCAATTAAATAATTTTTATTGCCATCGGCGCCAAGGATTGAGCGCAAAGCCAGAGCGGAGTTGTTGATGCTTTGCAGATCAACCACAAAGGCTTTGAACAGGGAAACAAAATCAGTGTATTCTTTTTGGTAATTTTTGGGCAGGATTTGCGGATCAACTTTGTCCAGATTGGCAACAGCTGATTGATAAAAAGGCAAGGCTTTGGCCAAATTGATATTGAGAATGTCAATTTGAGCGCTTAAATCAGCCGTGGAATTTTGCTTGATTTGAGTAATGGCTGATAAAAGATATTCATTGCCTGAAGAAATATTTTGTCCGATGGTGATTAGTTTTTGTCTTTGCGCTATTTTTTCATTTAGGATGGGAATGTGAGTTAAAATCTCCATTAGCCATTTGTGGTTGGATTGCATTTCCGTGGCCGCGTTATTAAAATTCACAATAGCTTTTTGTAAATCATTTTGAGCGTTTTCTATTTGTCCGCCTAGTAAAAATTTGGTTGAATCTTGTAAAGAGTCATAACCGTTGATGCCTTGATCGGAAACTTTACTGGCGCTTAATTTGATATTTTCATAATAGCTTTGGGCGTGAGTGGGAGCGAAAATGATGAGAGAAAAGATAACTAAAGAGCTTACTGTTCTTTTGAAGGGGAAGTATATTTGTTGCCATTGGTATAGACCGCGTCCGAAATTATCTGCCTGGCAACGAAATGACTGATTTATGGAATCAAAATTAAACCTCGGCAGTTTGGGCATGTTCTTGACTTGGCCGGAGAACCAATGGGATAAAATCGTTAAATATTTTTTTTGAATTTTTTTGGTTGGCTGACGGACGGAATTGACTTTGATTTCGTCCGTTTTAAAAGAAGCAAGTTTGAATGGTTCTATTGTTTTAAAATTTATGGGTGCGTATTTTTTCAAGGAAGGCTTAAGGTATTGATGATAGGAATGAAAAAGTTTGGGTTGGTTTTGTTCCGGAGAAATAGCTTCAATTTCATTCCAAATATTGTGTTTTTTGAGATCAATAACATGTTTGGAGATCGGGGGTTCAGCCACGGAATGATGGATATAGAAATTAAGCGGTTTGGATTGAGTGAATGTTTGTGATTTCGCGGGGGCGACAAATAAACCGGCTGATGGGCAGGTAGAGCGATTATGGCCTATTTTTTGACAGGCCGTGCAACGTCTGATTTGTTTTCTTTTGTTGTTTTTTATACTTTTCATTGGATTTTATTCAAGTTCAATTTCTAGCTAATCAATTTTGTATATTATAGCATATTTTAAATTAAAAATCGCCCTAAAAGGACGATATTTATGCACAGTTTTATGAGTTAAGTTTATTTATAAATTTCCAAGGTTTTTTGGGCGGTTTTTTGCCAAGAATAATTTTTTAATTGTTGTTGGCCGGCGTCTATCAACCTTTGGCGCAATGATTTGTCATGGAGAGCCAGATTAATGGTTTGCGCGATTTGTTCTTCATTTTTGGGGTCAAAATAGATGGCTCCATCGCCTAATATTTCCGGCAGACAACTGGTATTGGAACAGGCCACCGGCAAACCATGTTGAATAGCTTCTAGCGGCGGCAGGCCAAAACCTTCATAAAGGGAGGGAAAAACAAACAATTCCGCTTGTTGATAAAGAGCGCAAAGTTCATTGTCTTTGACAAAATCAGTAAAAACTATGTTAAAGCTTGACCAGTTCTTTTCCTGGTTCATTAATTGGCGATAAAAATAATTGGTTGAACCCGCTAAAACTAGCTGATATGATTGATTGGTTTTTATAAAAATTTTCCAAGCTTTAATTAAACGTTCCAAATTTTTGTGCGGATAAGCATTGCCCGCGTAAAGAACAAAAGGCAAGTTTATTTGGCATTTGGAAAATATTTTATTATCCGGTTGGCTTTGAATGGATTCGGCCACGCCTAAGTAGGTTGTTTTTATTTTTTGAGCCAAATGGCTATTTAAGCGTAAAGTTTTTATTATATCTTGGCCGGTAAAATTAGTCGGCACAATAATCGTTTTGGCTTTTTTTACGGCTTGTTTGATAATGAGCCGATGCATTTTGTCTTTGAGCCAATAAATTGGCTTGGAGCGAGTGGTAGCTTGCGGACGGGGATAATGATGCATGATTAAATCATGAATTGTCACCACAAAAGGATCCGGATAAAAAAGCGGAACATTGAAATGAGGAAAGTGCATCAAATCAATTCTTTGTTTTTTGATCAGCAAAGGCAGATAAAGTTGTTCTTCCCAACCATACCAGTTGATATCGGCCATAACTTTTTTGACGCGCGCGTTCGGCGGGGGTATGAATTCGTTGAAGTTTTTGGCGCGCAAAAAAACAACATACTGATTTTCATGATCAATTTTTAAAAGATGTGTTAACAGTTGTTCAATATATCGTCCCAAGCCGGCTTGCTCGGGGCCGTACATGCGCGCGTCCAGGCCGATTTTCATAATTTTGATTTTTGTTATTTATACATCCCGTGGTTTTTGTCGCGGGGAAGGGTTTATAATTTTTAAAAATTGTTCCGCGGAATTTTGCCAATTGAATTTTTGGCTTTGGATTTTGCCTTGGTTAATTAGATAGTCAGATAGATTCTTGTCTGTTAAAATTAATTTCATGGCGCGAGTGATTTCGTCGGTTTTATTTGGGTTGATTAATATGGCGCCATTGGCCGTCACTTCCGGCAAAGAGGACCGGTTGGAAGCTATCACCGGCGTTTCGCTTTGCATGGCTTCTAAGACGGGAAGGCCAAAACCTTCATAAAAAGATGGATAAACAAACAGCGAAGCCAATTGATAAAGTTTTGGCTTGTCTTGATGGTTCACATAGCCGAGGCATTTGATATAGTCGCGCCAAACCGTTTTTTTTAATTTGCGCCTGACATCTTTGTTTTTCCAGCCATCAGCGCCGGCCAAAACCAAGTAATGTTGAATTTGATTAAAACCATATTTGGCTAGCATTTTTTCATAAGCTTCAATCAGACCGATAATATTTTTGCGCGGTTCAAAAGCGCCCAAAAAGAGAATATATTTGTCCGGCAGGTTATATTTTTTTCTAAAAGCGATTATTTCCGATTGATTGTCATTGGATTTGTTCAGCGCGGTAAAATTAGACGAACAAGCCGGATATATTACAAAAATTTTTTCCGGATTTATTTGGTAATTTTTAACAATATCATTTTTGGTGTTTTGTGAAGGCGCCAATATTACATCCGCTCGCTGGCATTGTTTTTTAAAATTTACCGCTTGATGCCAAATTCTTTGTCGAGCGCTAAAAAATTTAGGATAAAAATTAAAAGCGAAATCATGAACGGTTAAAATATATTTTGTTTTTTTGCTTAAGCTGGTGAAATTTATATTGGGCGAGAAAAACCAATCAATTTGCCGGCCGGTTTTTTGGCGCAGGTAATTGTCTATTTTCGGTTGGCGTAGCAGTTTTTGGCTTAAATTAAATAATTTATTTGGCCACCGGCCACTGATGTAAGTAAGATTATTTTGCTTCCATTGAGGCAAAAATTTGGCAGTATTGCCGGCGCTGTTGTAAAAAAGATAATAATTGTTTTGTTGATCAATCTTGAATAAGGCGTCTAACAGACCGATAGTATATTCACCAACGCCGGTGCGCGCGCGTTGGGCGAGAGATCTGATGTCAAGGCCGATATTCATAGCTGGTATGATTCAGTTTTTAGTTGTAAAGCCGGCTGATTTAAGCCTTTTTTGAATTCTTCATAGCGGTGTTCAACATATTGTTTGATTTTGTCTTTAAAAACAGGTCGGCTGTATTTTTGCGTACTGGCTTTGATAACTTCTTTATCCCAGCTTATTTGTTCAAAATTTTTAATGGCTTTAAATAAATGTTGCCAGTCTTGTTTGCCAAAAAACAAGCCGTTGATTCCATGCTCAATCGTTTCGGTGGCTCCACCCGCTCCATAAGCGATTACAGGCACGCCGCAAGCCATGGCTTCCAGAGGGGTAATGCCAAAATCTTCCAATTGAGGATGCAAAAAAGCTTTGGCTGAACTGAATAAAGAGGCTTTGGCTTCATCGCTGATTCGGCCAAGGAATTCAATATTTTTTTTAGCCATTTTTTTGAGTTTTTTTTCTTCCGATCCGGCGCCAAATACTTTTAAAGGCAGTCCCAGACGATTAAAGGCTGATATGATTATATCTATTCTCTTATAGGGCACCAGCCTTCCGCCCGCCACAAAATACCGGCCGGGGCTGTCAGAAACAAAATATTTATCTATATCAATCGGCGGGTTGATAACATCGCTTGGCCGGCGATAATATTTGCTGATGCGTCGGGCCACGGTTTGCGAGTTGGCCAAAAAATGATCCACTCGGTCAGCGCTCATATTGTCCCATATGCGCAGTTTGTGGATTATTCTGCTTAAAAAAATTTTGGTAATGTGATTATAGCGCAGGTCTTGGATGTATTGATGAGCGTCTGTCCATAGGTAGCGCGGAGGGGTGTGGCAATAAGTAATATGTAAAGTGTCGGGCTTGGTCAAAACTCCTTTGGCAAATGAGCTGGTTGAAGATAAGACCACGTCAAATTCGCGCAAGTCGTGTTTTTCCGTGGCCAAAGGCATCAATGGCAAATACCATTGAAATAGTTTTTTGACAAGAGGCAAGTAAGCCATAAAAGATTGTTTGATATTTTTAGCTTCAAAATAATCAATCTTTTTTTTATCCCAAATCAAAACAAAAATGGGCGCTTCGGGCCAGATCTCGTGCATGGCTCGCAGAACCCGTTCAGCGCCTCCATCTTGGGAAAGATAATCGTGGACTAGGGCGATTTTCATATTTTTGCCCAACCTTGAATTATATTTTTTTTCGTCACGTGGATTTTGTCCAGCGACAAAATCCACTCAAGCGCTCGGCAAAAATTTTTTCCCGATTTAATCGGGAAAAAACCATGCATTTTTGCCTCGCGAGGACTACAAAAAGATATAATTCAAGGTTGGATTTAAGATTATTAAGAATCTACCAAGCTCCCTTTTTTTTAAAAACAATAAAAGGGGTTTTTATTAGAACGATTAAATCCATCAACAAACTCCAATTTTCAATATAAAAAGCATCCAAACGCGCTTCTTCTTCCCAGATCAAATCGCTTCGTCCGGAAATTTGGGAAAGGCCGGTAAGACCTGGTTTGATGGCTAAAATCATTTTATGTTGGTTTTCGTATCTTTCCACTTCTCGCGGTTGGTGCGGACGCGGTCCAACCAAGCTCATGCTACCCAACAGGACATTGAAAAATTGTGGCAATTCATCCAGACTCCAGCGACGCAGAAATTTGCCCAAGCCGGTAAGGCGCGGATCATTTTTGATCTTGTAGACCGGCCCTTGCTTGTCGCTTTGTTTGGCAATTAATTCAGCTTCTTTTTTAAGGGCGGCCGTTCCAGAAGCGCCGAATTGTTGACCGGTGCAGTATTTTTGAATCATGGTTCTAAATTTGTAAGTTAAGAATTTTTGTCCAGCTTGTCCGACGCGTTCATTTTTGTAAATTATGGGCCGGCCGCTTTCTATCATTGTGGCCAGAGCGATCAAGATGAACAAAGGGCTAAATATTATTATTAAAATTATAGAAGCGAATATATCAAACAATCTTTTCCAAATACTGCGCCAACCAAAAAGTCTGGTCCGAGTTAACTCTATAATGGGGATTCCGGCCAGAGTGCCAAAAGTCATATTGGAAGAAACAACCGCGAAAAGATCAGCCGTGTATTTGAAATTGATATGATTTACATTGGCAAAGTTTAAAGCCATTAAAGCGCCTTGTTGATCTGATTTGGGATTGGCAAAAATGATTTCATCGGGCCGGCTGACTAGAATCGTTTTGGCGTTTTTGGCGTCAAAACTTTCATAAGCGCCGATGATTTTGTATCCTAAAGATTTTTTTTCTTCTAAGAAATTTTTTATTTGGTCGGCAATTTTATGCCGGCCGATAATAATTGTCCGGCGCAAGCCAACGCCGGCGCGATAAAGCAGAGTTTTGATTCCTTTCATCATTATTCGGCCAATGGCCACATAAATTATAGCCAAAATCCAGCCAACTAAAACCAAAAAGCGAGAATCAAATTTTTGCAGAGTAAAGAAAACATATATGGTAATGGCGCCAAAACCGGTGGTGCAGGCAAAGACGAGCCGGCGTAGATCTTTGGCCAATTTGCGATTAGGATTGGTATGATAAAGTCCGGCAAAAGCAAAGATAATCAGCCAAAAAAGCGCCACCAAAATTACCAAGGGCCAATAATTTTGCCAGCTTAAAGCGAAAATCACCGGTCGTATACCGGTCATCAATTCAGTAAAACGCAATTGATAAGCGGTAAATCCGGCCAAAACCAACATTAAAAAATCCAGCGGGAGCTGTAAAAAGGCAAAAGTTAATTCAAATTTTTTCATAAATTAAAAAAAAGTATAAGCGTATTTTAGCTTATTTTTGTGTTTTGGTCAATTTTTGTTTTGACGGGCGGGTGTTTGACGGGCGGGGGCGGGGTTTGGTATGATTAGAGAATAAGTTTAATATATTTTATGGCCTTAGAAGCAACCCATATTAAATTTGCCTTGGATTTAAGAGAAAAATATTCAATTAAAAAACTGGATGTTTATTTATCTGGCGCTATTTATCCAGACAGTCGTTATCTAACCAAGATTGATAGAAAATTATGTCACAGAGATGAGGTTTTAGCGCCTGAATTTGCGGATAATGATTTTAAAAAAGGTTGGGCAATTCATTTTTTGGGCGATAAAACGCAGAATAGAGCGCTGGATATAATTTTGCCGGATTTATTGGGGGACGATAAGATTAAAGTCTGGGGTACACCGTGGTGGATAAATAAAACAGCGGTTAAAAATATAGCGGATATTGAGATTTTTAAAAATTTTGATATTCAACCGTATTTACCTTTGCTTGATTATGTTGAAAATCCACATAATGAAGATATTGATAAAATTAAAAAATATAATCAGATTGTCCAGAAGTTGTACCAAGGTAAAAATCAAATTACCCTTCAGGATATTGGAGAGTTTTGGATAGATTTAGGATTGAGTGAGGAAATGACAAAAAAAGTTTTAGACAGGACAAAAGAATATTTATCAGATAGTGACGTAGTGGAAAAGATTAAGAGCCTGTATCCAAAGATGTTGGAATTGGCAAAAGAATTTTAAGAAATAAATTTGGTAGACATGTTAGATCTAACTAATTTCAACTGGGAAAAATATGTTGGTCGCCGCCAGCCGCCTTTAAGAGGTGAATTGGCTTTGCGCGGAGTTTTGGAGTGGTTTAAAGACCATGGTTTTGAGAGGGATTTTTCTCATCTTTATATTTATTTTTCCCGTCCCACGGCTGATAAAGGAATTATTTCTGATCATTATATTAGTCTGGAATTAAAAAATCAGGCAGTTAAGGATTTTGAAAATAAAATTAAAAATAATATTGATTATGCCTATAGGTTTTTGGATGATTTAGCAAACAAGACAAAACAACTGGATGAGTTTAGTCGCGGTTTGGAGGCTAAAAAAGATTTTACGTCTCAAGAATTGCCGGATTTGTTTTCGGAATTTTGCCGGCAATGGCAGGATTTTGGTCCGAATTTATATATTTTTTTATTGGTATCAGAAGCTGTGGAAAATATTATTTTGCAAAAACATATTGATGACCAGACAGCAAGAACAAAACTGCTCAAGCAAGTATCCAGCCAAGCCCGAAGCGAGTTTTTTGAAGAAAATGATTTGAAAAGTTTTACGGACAGCCAAGAAAATTTTTTTGATCCGTCTGATCCATATATACAGTTGCTGGTGGCTTTGACAGAATATCGCGACAAAAGAAAAATTGTTTATGAAGACAGCTGGTATAAATATTCAGATAAATTTTTTCAAGCTTTGGAGCGGCAGATTGGACTGGGCGATAAATTAGGATTTGTCAGCAGCGCTAATATTGCCAAGATTTTGCGCGGAGGAGATATGGGGTTTGAATTGGAATTTCCTTCAATTGTTTATGCTCAAAACGGTGAAATAAAATTTGAATACGGCGCGAAAGTCAAAGAACTTCAAGATAAAATTCAGCGTTCCACGATTGATTTTAAAGGAGAATTAAAAGGCAATGCGGCTAACGCGGGCTTGGCCAGAGGCAAAGTAAGATTGGTAGAGCCGCATGTGGCCAATCAGGAATTTTTGGATGGGGAAATATTGGTAACGCGCATGACTACGCCGGATTTGATGCCGCTTATCAGGCGGGCGGCCGCGATTGTGACTGATGAGGGCGGAATTACGTGCCATGCGGCCATAGTCTCGCGCGAATTAGACGTGCCGTGCATTATCGGCGCAAAATATGCCACTCAGGTTTTTCAAACCGGCGATCTGATTGAAGTAAACGCAAACAGGGGGATAGTAAGAAAGAAATAAAAAGAATCACTTTCAATTTTTGAATAAAATAAAGCCCGCCGATGTTGGCGGGTTTATTTTTTTGTTTTTTAAATTATTTTTGATCTGGTTTTGGTTCAGTATCATCAATATTTATATTTTCTAGTTCTTCTTTGGTGGGCCATCGATTAAATATAGGGTCGCCCATTTCGTCCAAAACATGTTCACCGTTTTTGTCTAATTTGAATAAGGGGGTATCTGGTTTCTCAGCTAATTTCCTTCTATGTAAAGCTTCTTTTAAAGATTTCTCATCGAGTTCACCTTGTTTATCATCATGCGTACCAAACACGTCCAATAAATTTGGCATTTCTTTTAAATTTTTTGGTGGTCGGTTTGCTCGATTTCCAGTTAATTTTTCCAGCATTTTTTTTAACTTATTTTTTGGCGGTTGCGCCGGTTCAACCGGACCGACAAATCTTTGTTCTTTGTTTGGCATAATGTATTGGTTAGAATTTATTATATTAAAGAACCCGACTTTAATTATTTATTGTTCCGTATAATTATATCTTTGTTTTACCAAACTAGATAAGTCAGTCCCCAACACTGGATTGACTACGTCTTTAATCAACCAATAATCTTTCGTAATCGGCAGATATCTTCTGGTATTATGCCAAGCTTTGGCTATTTCTGTAATTGCTTTTTCACCATAGGTTTCTCTTATATATACCCAAAAGCATTCAGCTGATTTATAGTAGGCTGAATTGCTTTGTGGAGTATAAAAGCTGGCTCCTGCCTGTGGGCTAAAATTAAAATCTGAATAAGCGACAGTATTTATCCCGTCATTCCAGCCGGCAGAGCTACAATTTAAATTACTGCTTTTTTGAGCATGTTCCATATAATCAGCCAAACCTTCTTCAAACCAGCTTCTTTTTACCGGAGCGCCAGCAAAGAACGTGTGCACAAATTCATGCGTATTGCCATATTGTAAATTATTTACGACTGATTGTCCTGGTTGGTAGCCCCATAAATTTTCAATTTTAAATCCATTAGCAATTGAGAACCCTCCGGCGCCGGGCGTATAAATACTAAATGATGTTAAAGCATTAGTTGGCGGTTCAAAACCAAGTTTTGTTACCAGAAAATCATAACTTTCTTTGTCTTTCGTTTGCATTTTTGACTTATATGTATTATACAAAGAGCTATCACTAATTAAATTTTTATCAAAATAATATTCAAAGATATCATTTTTAACATAATCAAAGTCGTTTTCTGTCCGATTATAATATTGCTGAAAATTGGCAAATAAGTCACAATATTTTTTGTCAGTAAGGCAATCATTGGTTTTTTTCAGAGAGACGGTTATCTTGGAACTGTCATATGATTTAAAACCGATTTGCAGCCCTTGCGATAAAGAATCAAGGTAGCTGATATATGAATTTGGCCCAAAATTAGTTATAAAATCATGCCGGTATAAATAATCAACGCCGTTGTAGTTTATTACCTGATAGGTAACAGGAGTATTGTTATTATAATCAAAATAAATCCTAACCCCGTTAGACATTTTTAAATGGGTACAATAGTCAAGATCCATATCTTTATTCATCAAATTATCGGTTATTGCGATTTCTTTATTACAATTGCTGATTGGAAAAGTCGGATAACTAAAATTAGCTTTACTGGTAAATTCTTTAATTGGCGGGGTACAGCTCTGCGTGGTGGCTGGAGAAGCTGTGTCTACATTTGGACAATCATTTGTTTTAGAACATGTTCTGTTTTGTTCTCCCGACTGGCTGCATGTGCCCCAATTGCCACAACTCCAGGTATCGGCAGCGCAGGTAATTGGAGATGTGCAACTTTGGCTTGTGGCTGGAGAAGCTGTGTCTACATTTGGACAATCATTTGTTTTTGTGCAAGTTCTAATTTGGCTGCCGGCGCTACTGCAAGCGCTCCATGAGCCGCAGTCCCAGCTATCAGCTTGGCATGTTTCAGTATTCCAGCCATTATCCAATATTTGTCCAAGTATTTGTTTGCCAGTTTGGGTCACATCTTTAATGCTGTTTTCTGAACTGTTTATCTCATCTCTAAGCTTGGATTGTTTAACGTAGTTTTCTAATATATAATTATTTGTTGAATATTTTTTTACATATTCTTGTTTGATTCCTAAATTGAGCCAAGCATTTTCCGGTATTTTACTTACTGTATTATCTTCGTTTACATAGTACCAATTGGATTCATAAATAACCATGCCTGGGTGCGGTTTTGGATTTGATCCGGAAATTGTGGCTCCTGTGTCTGTATAATTATAAAAAGAATAAGAATTCAAATCTCTAATTTTGTAATTATCCCCATAAATATAATCTTTTCCATACAGGGTTTTGGCAGCTTCGTCAGTTATTGCTTCTCTCTTATTGCCTATCAAAATAGCATATAATTGTTGAGTCCCTTTTAGTCTGATTAATCCCGAGCCAGGCCTGCGATTTATATACAAGGGATGCTTTGTGGCAACTGAAAAATTGGCTATGCATTCAGGTGTGACTGTCTTAAAATGGCCTTCATAAGCATTGTCATAATGCCAAGTTTTAAAATCATCGCCATCCAGATACGGTCTTAATAAATTATCGCCGCCGACATTCCAGATGGCCGGATGGATTGAGGATTTGATATTATCTCCCGAGACTATAGCAGAACAATTGGTTATGTTGTCGGCATGGACTGGTTTGCTGGAAAAAGCTAATACAAATAGTGTCAATACTGAAAATAATAATAATTTTTTAAACATATTAACTTTTTAAAATAAATATTTAAGTTATGTTAATTCTAACAGAATTATACTTTTTTTGCAAGACAATTTTCAAGGGGTGATAAAAAAACCGCCCCAGATGAGCGGTTTTTATAATAGTTTTTAAACTGTCTTAATGTGCAACGGATTAAAATCCGTATCGGTGTCATAATAATCCTCATGCTCTTTTTTCTTGAGCCAGCCAACCATGCGATAGGTAAGAGGCAGTAATATGACTTCAGTTAAGATTTTGAATATATAGTTGGAAACCCAGAGCACGACCAAAAGATCATTGGGCAAAACGTTGGCAAAAGCAATCAAAATAAATATGGTTGTATCAACAAATTCGCCCACCACAGTTGAGCCGATAGCGCGTAGCCAGAAAAACCGGCCTTTGGTTCTGATTTTTAATTTGGCCAGGATATAGCTATTGAGAAATTCACCGCATAAATAGGCGACAAAACTTGCTAGCACGATGCGTGGCACCACGCCCACCACGGAAGCAAACGCTTCTTGTCCTTGCCAGCCTCCGGCCGCGGGCAGAGCCGTAATCATCCAAAACACCAGCACCATAAGCAAATTCATGGCAAAGCCGGTCCAGATCACGCGCCGAGCGCGGGCATAGCCGTAAACTTCGGTCAGGATATCTCCGAATATATATGCCAGCGGGAAAATAATCGTGCCTCCGTCAAAACTAAACCAGCCCAAAGACAGAATCTTGACGCTGGAGATATTGGAGAGGATCAGCACCGTGACAAACACGGCTGTGACAATATCCAAATAGCGATATTTCATAAATTAAAATGAATATCCGCCTTTTTAATGTCACCTCAAAAGGCAATGAGTTAATTTTTATTTGCATTTTCGATCCGGACTGTTATATATCTGTTGAAGCGACATCGCGAAGCGCAAGGAGCGAAACAGATATATAACAGTCCGGTATATACAGTCCGGATAACTACAAAAGAGGGATGAAACAGATAAATTTATTCCACGACCACGCCCATTTGTCGAGCCGTGCCTTCAATCATTTTGCAGGCCGCGTCAATGTCAAAAGCGTTTAAGTCCGGCATTTTCTTTTGTGCGATTTCGCGCACTTGCGCTTTGGTGATTTTGCCGACTTTTTCTTGCAAGGGCTTGCCCGAACCTTTTTTAAGTCCGGCGGCTTTTTTGATTAGTTCGGAAGCGGGCGGGGTCTTCATGATAAAGCTAAAACTGCGGTCTTCGTAAACGGTTATAATCACCGGCACGACTTCACCTTTTTTGTCTTTGGTCTTGTCGTTAAAATCCGCGCAAAAAGCTTGAATATTAACGCCGTGCTGACCTAAAGCCGGACCAACCGGAGGGGCCGGATTGGCGCCGCCGCCCATGATTTGTAATTTAATTTGTCCAATTATTTTTTTTGCCATAAAATTTATTTTATTATTTTTATAATATATTTAAGTTTTGAGAAGCCAACCCTTGCGGGCCGAAACTTAAATTATATTTTTTTAACTTGCATAGCGTCCAGTTCAGCCGGAGTTTCACGTCCAAACATGGTAATCATCACTTTAACTTTACCTCGGCCTTCATCCACCGCGGAAACTTTGCCTTCAAAGTTTTTAAACGGTCCGTCAATAATATTAACCGAATCATTGATTTCCAAATCAATTTTGTGTTGAGGCTCGGCCGCTTTCATTCTCTTCATGAGTGAATCAATTTCTTTTTGATCAATCGGCGTTGGCGTGGTGCCAGAGCCGACAAAGCCGGTTACATTGGGCGTATTGCGCACCACATACCAAGAATCATCAGTCACAATCATTTCCACCAAAACATAGCCGGGAAATATTTTTTCTTCCACAGTCGTGCGCTTGCTGTTTTTAATTTTTATCTTTTTTTCTTTAGGGACGATAACATTAAAAATCTTTTCTTGCATGTCAAAAGAATCTATTCTTTGTTCCAGATTGTGCTTGACGTTTTCTTCGTAGCCGCTGTAAGTATGCAGAACATACCAGCGTCTGCCCAGATCCAATGTTTGCTTGGCCATAGTAAATTATTTAATAAGAGTTTCAAAACTGAAGTTAAAAACATAGTCCAGCACGCTAAACAAGAGAGCCATGCCAATGCTCATGCCGATAACCAAAATACTGTAATTGACAGTTTGTTTTTTAGTTGGCCAGCTGACTTTTTTCATTTCTCGGTAAGAACCGACAAAATATGACTTTATCGCGTTTAACATCTTCATATATTTGGTATTTTAAAACAGCCTTTGGGGCTGTAAGATTATTTTGATAAAACAATCTTACTCCTTGGATAGCTTTTTGTCAAGCCAAAATATCAACAGGTTAAATATCCAGATTTTGAACCTGTTTGGCATGAGTTTGGATGAATTTTTTGCGCGGAGCCACTTCATCACCCATAAGTATTTCAAAGGTTTGATTGGCAATCTCCGCGTCTACCAAAGTCACTCTTTTCATTTTTCTTTGTTCCGGATCCATAGTCGTATTCCAGAGTTGTTCCGGATCCATTTCTCCCAAACCTTTGTAGCGTTGAATGCTTACTTTGACTCCGCCGATTTTAATGGCTGAGCTATTTTCTTGGTTTTCTTCTTCAACTTCAGCCGGTTCAGTCGGGGCTTCTTCTTTTTTGACTGTGGTTTTTTGTTTGTCTTTGGCGATTTTGGTTTTTTCCAATTCTTTTAGATAATCTTCTTTTTCTTCGTCAGTATAAACATATTTGATGTCTTTACCGAATTTTATTCCATAAAGGGGCGGTTGAGCGATATAAATATGGCCGTTGGTAATTAAATCAATAAAATAGCGGTAGAAAAAAGTTAATAATAGGGTGCGAATATGAGAGCCGTCAACATCAGCATCAGTCATAATAACAACGCGATGATAGCGCAGTTTGGTAATATCAAACTGTTCGCCGATATTGGTGCCCATGGCGATGATAAGAGATTTAAGCTCGTTGTTGGATAGAATTTTGTCCAAGCGGGCTTTTTCCACATTTAATACTTTTCCGCGCAAAGGCAATATGGCTTGGTTGTTGCGATTACGGCCTTGTTTGGCACTATTATGCACAAAAATTCCGCTAGCTAAAGCAAAATTATGAGTGTTTGGCACTTCAATATCATAAACATCAATCGGCTTTCTTATTTTTTTGATTGATTTTATTTTGTGATTATAATTGGCTACTGCTTCGGCAAAAAACTTTTTATCTCCCTGAAAAAATCTATCTATCAAAGTATCAAGTTTAACAATATTATTATTTCTTTTAATTAAGTTTTTTCTTTCGATGTCATAGTCTGAAACTATGTCTTTTTTGGCGTCAAAAAGTTTTCTAGCAAAAGCTAAACTATGATCTAAATAAGTTTGGTTGTAAGATTGTTTTCTTTTTTTTCTGAATTCATCTGACAAAACATGGGTAAAAATCCATTTGTGAGTTTTGGGGTTTAGAACCATTTCATAGCCAGCAATAGTAATTCTTCCTTGGCGTTCAGATATTTTTTTTCTTAAAGGCATTAAACTTAGATGAGGTTTTAGATTTTTAGCTTCGATATACGAACCGTCTCTAAGCATGAATTTGTGTTCCGGAGTACAAACAATTTTTTCGTTGTTATCCAAGGTAATTTCGATAACTCTTGTCTTTTTTTTGGTTAAACGTGGATTAATAATTTTTTCAATGCCAATATCGCCCTCGTTTGTAATAGTATAACAGTAATTTTGTTTGCCTTCCTTAGATTCTTTGATTAATTCTTTAAAAGACAAATTGCGCGAATCAGCAACAGCCACTTTGGTATCAGCAGAAAAACACCCTCCGGCACTATCGCCCTCAACAATATATAATTCGCAGTCTTCAGCGTGTCGGCTGGAACAATCAGCTAACTTGCCGGGCAGAGTAAATCCTTCCAAAGCGCCTTTGCGTAAAATTGTATCGCGCGCGATTTTGGCGGCATTGCGGGCGCGAGCGGCCAGCAGACATTTGCCGATTATTCCTTCGGCGTCTTTGGGAGTTTCTTCTAAAAATATCAACAAAGCTTCGCTCATAATCGTGTCCACGGCGGATTTGACTTCAGTATTGCCCAGTTTGGCTTTGGTTTGTCCTTCAAATTGCGGTTCACGCACTTTGACGGAAATAATGGCGTTAAGGCCTTCGCGCACGTCTTCGCCGGTCAGATTGGGGTCCTTTTCTTTTAAAATATTTTTGTTGCGCGCGTAAGTGTTAAGACTGCGGGTCAAAGCGGTGCGAAAGCCAGCCATATGAGTTCCGCCTTCGGGGTTGTAGATATTATTGGTAAAAGCAAAAACAGTTTCCGTGTATTCGCCGGTGTATTGCAAAGCCACCTCCACCATTACTTCATCCATTTCTTTTTCAATATAAAAAATATTTTCGTTTTTAAGTTCCTTGTTTTCGTTTAAGTGCCTGATATATGATTTGATGCCCCCTTCAAAATAAAATTGCCAAATCGGATTGGAATAGGGGATGGCGGTTTTATCTTTGTCTTTTTCTTCACCCACTCGTTTGTCATGTATAAAAATTCTCACTCCTTTATTAAGGTAGGCTTGTTGACGGATATGATCCACAATTGTTTTCCAATCAAAATCCAATGTTTCAAAAATAGTTTCATCCGGTCTAAAGCTAATAGTACTGCCGGTTTTACGGCTGGCGCCGATGGCTTTGACTTTTTTGACGGGATTACCGCCGTTTTTAAATTCTTGCATCCAAATTTTGCCGTCGCGGTGGATTTCGGCTTTACAATAAGAAGAAAGGGCATTAACTACTGATACGCCCACGCCATGCAGACCGCCAGACACTTTGTATCCGCCTTGGCCGAATTTACCGCCGGCATGGAGCTTGGTCATAACCACTTCCAGGGCGCTTACTTTTTCGGTCGGGTGGATGTCCACCGGAATACCGCGTCCGTTGTCTATTACTTCTACAATATGATCAGGCAACAGTTTGACATGAATTTCAGTGCAATATCCGGCCATGGCTTCATCAATGGAGTTGTCCATTACTTCCCAAATAAGATGGTGCAATCCGACCGGTCCGGTGGATCCGATATACATGCCCGGGCGTTTGCGAACGGCTTCCAGTCCTTCCAAGACAGTGATTGAACTGGCGCCATAATCATTGTTCTTTTTGGCCGGTTTTATTTTGGGCATTTTTGTTTTAATTGGTGGCTTAGGTTTGGTTAATGTATTTTTTGGCTGAATTACAACCCTTCCTTTTTGCACGCGTTTGATTGGCATAGATTTGTTAAATATATAATTGTTTTCAATAGCGCCTTAATTTTATCATAATTTAGACGTAAGATCAAGCTGTGGTTTATCCACGGTTTTATATTTTTTTTATTTTTAATTTATGGTATAATAAATTTAAATTTATGAAAGCGATAAATAGGCGGGGATTAGTGATACTTTTTGTAGCTATTTTTGGAATAGTTTTTTTTGCTTGGCCGGTTTTGGCTTCGGAAACGAACGGGACGATTAATACCGCCAATAAATACGCGTGGTCAAACAAAGTCGGTTGGATAAATTTTGGCGTAACCAGTGGCAACGTGGCCATTGCAGACACAGCCATAACCGGCTATGCTTGGAGTTCAAATTATGGCTGGATAAATTTAGCGCCAACAATGAGTGGGGTTGTTAATAATAGCGAAGGCGCTTTGTCCGGCCAAGCTTGGGGTGAGAATTTGGGCTGGATAGATTTTAGTGGTGTAACAATAAATTCTTCCGGCCAATTTACCGGCACAGCCACAGGCGATATTGTGGGTACGATTAATTTTGATTGTAGCACTTGCAACGTAAGCACTGATTGGCGTCCGGCCAGCTCTAGAGCTTCTGTAACTCCGGCTTCCGTTGGATCCACTGTTGGTTCGGCCTTGCCATCTTCACCAATTCCTTCTGACTCCGCCATTATCATTAATGACGGCGCAAATAAAACTTATGATTCAAAAGTCTCTTTAACACTTAAGGGGGATTCACTAACTTCTTTTGTTTGGGTTTCTGAACAATCAAATTTTGCTGACGCGCAAAAAGTTAATTATCAATCCGGCTGGCCATATATTCAATCTGATTGGACTTTATCAGCCGGTTATGGCCTTAAAAAGGTTTATGCCAAATTTTGTAATTATCAAGGAAGTTGTGGTCAAGTCGTGGAAGACAGTATTGAATACGCGCGTTTGGAACAAACGCCTTTGCCCGATGCCGGTGTCGCGAGCAGTACTGTTGACGCCGATCAGACATCGGCTTTGATTCCGACGCCAGTTGGAGTTGAAAGTTCTGCTTCCAGCGGAATAATTGACAAAATTAGCCAAGGATTGGGTAAATTAATTTCAAAAATTGATTTATTGGTGCCTGATTTTCTCAAGCCGTGGAAAAAAGAACAAGAACAAAAAGTGCAAGATGTTAAACAATTTGTGGATTTGAGAACTCCGTCTTCCATGTCTGGCTTGTGGAATTTGCTTCCTCCCGAGCCAATCAGACTTTATGTTTTTGCTCCTTTACCTGAAGAGTTCAGAGCTTTGGCGCAGAAATTTCCCAGTTTAAATTCTTTGTTTAAAGATACGGGCGTGGATAAAATGCAAGATTTGCGCAAGTTAGCCAGTGTGCAAGTAAAAATTCCTTCTTTGAGCAAATCAATTGGTTTGTCAAACGTTTACATAGACGCTCCCGCGTTCGCGCCTTTGTCTAATTTGCCGATTGAAAAATTATCATCAGATTTGAAACTAAAAATTCCTACGGACATGGTTTTTGCCCGTTCAGCCAGCCAGTTAGTGGATTTTGGCACGGTTCTTAGCCTGTCTTCTAATGGAGAAGCAGAACAAAGATTGAAAGCCATTTCCGGCAAAAAATTATATTTATCCATCAAACCGGAATTTGAAGCGGAAAAAGTAAATGGTTATTTGACTTTTGTTTCCAGAGACAAACAAACCGCCAAAATTGACTCCGGTTTAATAGGCGCGATTTTACAAAAATTAAAATTAATTGAGACTGCTTTGGCCAAGGATAACTTAATCGCCAGCAGTATTGAAAATAAATTATTAATACAGGAATTTAATTATCAAGATTCAGATCATGATGGCATTTATATAGCTGAAATTTATTCGCCTGTGCCAGTCGGTGAATATGAAGTGCTAACGGAAATTATTTATAAAGACAAGACATTAGGTTCAAAACTTTTTCGTTTGATTACCGTGGTTGATCCGGAAGGGTATGTTTATGAAAAAGTAAAAGGCAACGAATTGCGCATCAACGGCGCCTTGGTCAGTCTTTATTGGCTTAATATCCAGACTAAACAGTATGAATTGTGGCCGGCTGAAAAATATCAACAAACCAATGGGCAGATTACAGACGCGCGCGGGTCATATTCTTTTTTGGTTCCTCCCGGTTCTTATTATTTACAAGCATCGGCGCCGGGGTATAATGATTATAAGAGCGCTTTGTTTAAGGTGGAAGAAGGCGAAGGCGTGCATATGAATATAGAACTTGAATCGCAAAGCTGGTGGACCAAGGCTTGGGATTGGAAAACTTGGGTGATAGTATTGTTAGTGGCGGTATTATTGTTTGTCTTGGAGCAGGAATTTAAAGGAAAAATAAAAAAACATTAAATAAAAATAAAAATTTTTCAATTAGTAATTAAAATATATGCAACATAGAACTTTTTATTTGGCGATAGTCGTGATATTGGCAGTGGCGTCTTTGGCTGGCTTGGCAAGTTACTATTCAGCCAGCGTTCATTTGTCGCAGGCTCAAGCGCAATTGGCTTTGCAGAAAAATGACGAGCGGGTCGTCAATTTTTTGAGCATGTTTGTTAATAAAGTGATCAAAGCGGACAAGGAAATAGGCTATGATGATCGTTTGGAATTGGAAAACGCGGTTCGCCAACTGGGGGACAAGGAAATTTTAGAACAATGGAAGAAATTCACGGATAGCAAAACCGAAAGCGAAGCCCAATCAAACACTAAAGAATTATTGGCCAAGCTGGTGAATAAAATATCCAAAAAATAAAAATTTTTATGGTGGATTTTATTAAAAAACAAAAAAAATATTTTTTTATAGGCGCGGTATTATTTTTTGTTTGTCTGACAGCCGGATATATTATGGCTGATTGGCAAGGTGGAACAGCGATTAATAATCTTCAGGTTTCATCACGCGATGGATTGGTGGCTTATTGGACCATGGATAGCAATGACATGAATGGGACGGCTGTTTATGATAAGAGTGGAAACGGCAATAACGGCGTGTCAAACAATACTCCTTCAATGGTTAGCGGCAAAATTAAAGAAGCCATGAGTTTTAACGGTTCCAGCGATTACATACAAGTAAGCCGAGTAACTGATTTTGCTTGGGGAACAACTAAAAATTTTACCATATCATTATGGTTTTATGCCGGTTCAACTTATACCGGTTTGGGCAGTATGGTGGATGCCGATAACGCCACTCCGCGCTGGGAATTGGGTGTAAATGCTTCCAATCTTTTGTATGCTCAAGCTCATGATGGCACCAAAAACGCCACTCCGACAATTATCAATCCGTCTGATGGGCAATGGCATCATTTGGTAGCGGTTTTTAATAGAGCCGGCAGTTTAACTTTGTATTTGGATGTAGATACCACTAGCGCCGCTTCTATGGCGCTGGTTACCGGCAGTTTAACGGTTAATGATAAATTATCAATCGGACGAAATGAAGGTGGCAATAATTATTTTAAAGATTTATTAGATGATGTTAGAATTTATAACAAAGCTTTGACAGTTGGCGAAATTACTAATTTGTATAATGCCACTAAAATTAATTATGTTCAGTCAGCCCCTAGAAACGGGTTGGTAGGTTATTGGAATATGGATGAGAATGATAGCAACGGTTCTGTTGTTTATGATAAAAGCGGTAATGACTACAATGGAACTAAGACCGGAAGCGGTGGAAGTAATAATACTCCGCAGAATGCGACTGGAAAATTAAAAGAAGCTTTGAATTTTGACGGTACAGATGATTATATTGAATTACCTGATCTAACAGAAACGAGCGCCGGCACTTTTGCTGTTTGGGTGAAACCTCAAGGTTCAATTATAGATGAAGCAAATTTAAATATGGGGTTGATGTATGGCGGTAGCACAGTTGACGGTTCTATTATAATGAGATGGTATGATTCCGATGGAAGCGGGGCTTTGGATTTTTATATTTCTGATGCCGGTGGTTGGGTAAATTCGCGCTCCACAACCAATGTTTGGAATGATGGTGAATGGTATTTTATTACCGGCACTTGGGATGGCGTTAATATGAGTTTGTATGTAAATGGAGTTTTGGAAGATAGCGACGCGCAAGGCAGTCCGAGCGTGGCCAATACCACTTGGAGAATCGGTCAGTCAGCTAATGGTCTGGATTATTATTATTTTAGTGGCGCTATAGATGAAGCTCGTCTGTATGACCGCGCTTTGTCAGCTAATGAAGTAAAGCAGTTGTATGATGCGGCTAAAATAAATTATATAAAATAGAGTTATTCACAGTAATTATTTTTACATTAGAGAAAGAATTTAAAAAATGTGTTATAATAAATGGTAATTTAAATTGGAGGCAGTGTTATGATAAAAAGGACAAAGAAATATTTTAAACCGACGGTATATTTAATTGGCGCTATTTTGTGGTTTACGGCCGTTTATTCTATTTTTCCGGTAGTGGCCGCTTTTACTCCCGGTTCAACTTTGGATCCCGGTTGCGCGCCTGGAGCTGTTGGTTGCACGGTGTCCGCTCCGCTTGGCACTGAATTAACGGCCAACACCAATATAATCATGCCTACCAGCACTTTAAGTTTTAATACCAGCACGCTGGTTATCAATCCGAGTTTAGGCGCGGTGGGAGTGGGAACTGATTCTCCTTCCACTTCTTTACATGTTGTTTCCACTACTGAACAATTTCGTTTGGGTTATGACGCCAACAATTATACTTCTTTTACGGTTGCCAGCGACGGTCAGCTAACCATCACTCCCAGCGGTTCCACTACCACGATCAATTATTTAGCTATTGGCAATTATTTGGCTTTGCCGGTTGGTTCAGTAGGAGCGTCTGAATTACAAGCTACCGCTGTGACTGCCAATGCTTATGGCGGAGCTGACCAAACTGTAATTTTGACAGTTGATGCTGATGGACGGATTACCACGGCCTCCACCAGTTCCATTGCAATATCAGCCGACCAGATTACTTCTGGTAGCTTAGCTTTGTCCATAGGGGGTACTGGTACAAGCACATTTCAAAACGGCGGTTTGATTTTTCCCACTGATTCAAACTTGACGCAAAACAAGAGTGAACTTTTTTGGGATAATATTGGTAATTTTTTGGGTATAGGTACTGATACTCCTAACAGCAAACTGCAAATATCAACCACAGATGGTAATCATCTAAAATTGACAAATGATGTTAATGAAGCAATTATAGAAGTTGCTGGCGGGGGCGTATTGGTAATCAGACAAATGAATAGTATGGAAGTTCAAGATGCTGATTTTACCGTTAGTTCCGGCGGTTTGGCTGGCCCGCCTTTTAAAGTTGATTATGCCAATGGTTTTGTTGGCATTGGCAATAATAGTCCTGGAGCAGGCTTGCATATCGGAACTGCTTCCACCAATCACACTTTAAATACCACTGATGACGCGCTTATAAGCGGTGGTTTGGAAGTCAACGGCGCTTCGTATTTTGACAATGATTTATCCTTAGCCAGTAATGATAATAAATTATTAATAGGTCAAGATGGGGCGACATTTTTGCAGTTTTCCACCACTCAAGCCCCAGCTTCTTTGTTATTGTCTTTATCTAGTAATAGCAAGAATCTTATAATTACCCAGACTGATGTTGCCAATCAAAATAGGGATTTTGGCCATGCAGACAGCAATGATCCCACTATTTTTTTACATTCAGCTACTGATCCGGAAACGAGCGGAGACAATACCCAATATCTGGCTTTATATCACAATCAAACAGATTCTTTTGTTAAGAGTGGCAAAGGAGCGCTCACTTTGTTGGCATCGCAAGATAGCACAATTAATTTTGCTTCCAGTTCTGCTTATACGCAGTGGGCTATTGGCGCTGACGGCCAATTGTCCATTGCTTCCGGCCAACCTACCACCACTTTTTCTAATAATGTAGTTATAGATAATTTATATTCCGGTATTTTGAATTTGCCCCAAGATGGGGGGCAAGTGGATTTAGCGGATATTACAGTATCTCCTTCAGCCGCTTCCAGCTCCATTCAGGGGTATAATTTTTTGGTTGATGGTTTGACGGCTATGACGATTTACGGTTCATCCAATGGCGCCGGCACAGTCAATAGCATTGGCGTTTCCATCGGCACGATTAATACCAGCAGTTATAAACTGTATGTTAAAGCCAGTGATAACACAAGCGCTGGCATAGGAGTTGATGGATATATAAGAGCGACAGGTTATATTACCGGCACGAGTACTCTAGACTTGGCAGAAACTTATCCGATTAATTCCGATTGTGAGATTGATGAAAGTTGCCCAATGGCCGGCGATGTGGTTTGTTCCGCGCAAACCGACGCTGGTTTGATTATTACAAAATGCGAGAAAAATAACGCGGATAATGCTTTGGGCGTAGTTTCCACTGATCCTGGTTTTATTTTAGGCGAATATGATTTTCGTAAAGGATTGACTCCTTCCATTTATCGGGTGGTGGCTTTGGCTGGACGCGTGCCAGTTAAAGTTTCCAATCAAAACGGCTTGATTAAATCAGGAGATTATTTAACTGCCTCAACAGATCCGGGCGTGGCTGTTAAATCAGTTAAACCAGGCCGAGTAATAGGCGTTGCTTTGGAAAATCAAATTGAAGAAAAGGATAATATAATTGTTTTTATCAATCCGAGTTGGGCGCCCGGTCAGTTATTATCCGTTAGTGACAATATGCCGACTGAATTCGGATTTTTGGATTATTTTACCTTGGCGATTAAAGATTCTTTACGCAAACTTGGTTTAATACTTAAAGAAGGCGTAGCCAAAGTTAAAGAATTACACACTGAGAAACTATGCGTTGGCAATGCTTGTATAAATGAAGCGCAATTACAACAATTGCTTGATAATCAAAATATTCAGGGTTCTAATTCAAATCAAAATAACAATCAATCAAACGAGGATCAATCATCAGGCGGTTCAGGTTCTGATGACCAATCTGATTCAGATGTTGGCGCCGGTGATGATAATTCTGAAGAACAAGGAGATGGTGATACCGGTGATGGTGATACCGGTGATGGTGATACCGGTGATGGTGATACCGGTGATGGTGATACTGGTGATGGTGATACTGGTGATGGTGATACTGGTGATGGTGATACTGGTGATGGTGATACCGGTGATACCGGTGATACCGGTGATACCGGTGATACCGGCGATACCGGTGACGGTGATACCGGCGATACCGGCGATACCGGTGACGGTGATACCGGTGATACCGGCGATACCGGTGACGGTGATACCGGCGATACCGGTGACGGTGATACCGGCGATACGGGTGATACCGGTGATACGGGTGGGGGAGGAACTGATGGCTCCACAGGCGCTGGAGACGGTGGCGGTTCTGACAGCGACGGAACAGCAGAAGGAGGATCAGACAGCGGAGCAACCGATGGTGGCGCGTCAGATGGAGAATAAAGATAATAAATAAAATATGCCGATAAAAAGAAAAATTAATAAAGAGATAAGCGAAGAAATAATTTTGCCGGATAAAAAAAATAATCAAAGCAAAGCTGTTAGAGTTTTGGTTGTCTTATTGATTTTCGCTCTAGTGGGTCTGGTGGCAGTAATTGTTTCTTATTGGCGTGTTTCCAGTCAAGTAGCTAGGCTGGCCACTGTGGAAGGACAAAAAGAAGTTAATAAAAAACAAATTGACGAAGTAGTGGAAAAAGTAAAAAAATTGATTATACTGCCTGTCGGTGAGACTCCAACCATGGCCACTATCACTGACGCGGCCGGATTGTCCAAAACACAGCCTTTTTATGTTGGCGCCAACGATGGAGATAAAGTGTTGATATATTTTAAAGCGCAAAAAGCTTATATTTATAATCCAACCAAGGATTTGTTGGTAAATGTTGGTCCGGTGTATATTGAAAATAACGCTTCTTCCACCAGCGCTTCAACTACTGCGGCTGATCCAACCAAGCTTTTGAATATTGAGATTAGAAATGGCAGTGAAGTAAACGGCGGAGCGTCAACTTTGGCCAGTCAGCTTAAAAAAACCCCTTCATTTTCTATTTCATTGGTAGACAATGCTTCCACTAGCACTTATAAGGGTATTATTTTAGTTGATTTAACTTCTGGCGCCAAAGCTTCACTGGTGCAGGCTTTGGAAAAAGAATTAAATATCAAATCAATCACATCTTTGCCCGCGGGTGAAAAGAAAAGCGTGGCTGAGGTCGTAGTGATTGTGGGTAAACAATAGATAAAATTCGTTTTAAATATATCCCTGTTGGCAAAACAGGGATTTTTTTTGCTTTTAAGCCAATTTTAAGTTATAATTATAATGATTAAATTAAAGCTATGTTGAATTTATATAATATAAAAGGCGCCTCGCCTGATCAGAAAAAAGACAAGCTTGAACCGTCCGCAATAGAAGATAAGACTAATTTGGCCAATTATGTGGACGCGGAAGAAATGCTTAGCGCTCATAAATTACGTTTTGGCATTTGGTTTGCCCGCAATCGAGTGCTAGTTCATCGGATATTGGCTGGAGGATTTATTTTAATCAGTATTTTTTTATATATTTTTAGCGGTTATAAATGGTGGAATTATTTGTGGAATTGGAATGAGTATCAGCTAACTGACGCTCATTTGGCTCACTTTGAAGATTACACTGCTCTAAACGCGTATTTTTCCGCTAAACCTTTGCAAGTGGTGGGGGCGCAAGTTTTTGTCAGCGGAGTGGGCAAATATGACATAGTGGCGGAAATTTATAATCCAAACAAGGATTTTATTGTTGAATTTTCTTATCATTTTGTTATTGATTCCAAGCAAACAAAAACCCAAAAAACTTTTTTATTGCCCGGTCAAGATCGTCCGACTGTTTACCTTGGTTATGAAAGCCTGTCTAGTCCGTCTAGCCCAAATTTGGTGTTTGATGAAGTAAAATGGAAACGGGTATCAAAGCATGATATAGTTGACCCGATTAGCTGGCAAAATAATCATCTTAATTTTAAATTGGATAATTTTAGTTTTAGCCGTTTTTATTCGGCCACTGAAGAAAAAATTGACGCTCATGTTGTTAAATTTGACCTAACCAATTTAAGTCCGTATAGTTACAACAATCCGTCTTTTTATGTTGGCCTGTATCAGGGCAGTAATTTTGTGGGCTTGATTCCTTTTCAGTTTGACGGCTCATTTTTAACCTTGGAAAAAAAGTCGGTAGATTTGAGAAGTTTTTCCACTAATTTATTGGCTGATCACGCTCAAATTATTCCTTTAATCAATATTTATAAGGAAGACGCTTTTTTGGCTTTGCCCAAATAATTCGGCGGGCGCGTTTATGGCGGAACAAAATTTTGTTAAAGTTAATTTTATAGTTCATGTTAAAATTAAAAAATTTTTCTTTACGCAATTTTGATTGGTATTTATTTGTCGCCGTGTTATTTTTGATTATTATCGGCCTGGCTTCAATATACAGTGTTGACTTATCCAAACAGGAGGGCTTGGTTTTTTTTAGAAAACAATTAATCGCCGCTTGTTTAGGGTTGATTTTTATAATTGGCGCCAGTTTTAGTCGTTATAATTTGTGGATAAATTTATCCAAATGGTGGTATGGTTTATCTTTATTTTTGTTAGGGGCCGTGTTAGTGTTCGGCCAGACTATTAGAGGCACCAGAGGCTGGTTTAGTTTGGGCGGGTTTTCTTTTCAGCCGGTAGAATTGGCTAAAGCCGGTTTGATATTGATTTTGGCTTATATTATTTCTCGTTTTGGCCGGCGTTTTGAGAGACCGCTTTTTTTTTACGGCACCGGATTGATTAGTTTTGTTTCAATTTTTTTGGTTTTGCTTCAGCCGGATTTGGGATCGGCTTTTTTGCTTGGCTGGATTTGGTTCGCGCTGATGATATTGGTTGGCGCCAAGCGTTTGCATATTTTAACAACGGTTCTTTTAATTATTTTAGTCGCTCTATTTGCTTGGTTTTTTTTGCTTAAAGATTATCAAAAAGAACGCCTGCAAAATTTTGTCAATACGGAACGCGATCCGTTGGGCACTGGCTATAATCTTAATCAATCCATCATCGCGATTGGCGCGGGCGGACTGTTTGGCCGAGGGCTTGGTTTTGGCTCGCAAAGTCAGTTGCATTTTTTGCCGGAAGCGCAAACTGATTTTATTTTCGCGGTTATTGGCGAAGAGCTGGGTTTTGTAGGGGCTTTGACTTTGTTAATTTTATTTGGCATTATTTTTTGGCGTTTGGCGCTTTTATCAGCCAAGGCCAATGACGATTTTATCGGTATTACAGCGGCGGGAGTTTTGACTCTTTTTTTTGTTCAGTTTGTAACTAATATTGGCGCTAATATCGGTTTGTTGCCCATTACCGGAGTTACTTTGCCCTTTGTGAGTTATGGCGGTTCTTCTCTGCTTATCAATATGGTTTTAATCGGCATTTTGGAAAGCATGGTTGGCAATACTAAAACTTGAATAAGATTTTGTGATAAAAATATCATTTTTTAGCCAGATATTGACATTTTTTCTTAAATATAATAGTATGTAGCTTATTGCGTCATACTTGACGGAATTGAAAAATATGGAACAAAAAAGACGATCCAATAATAATTGGAAAAAGAGTCTAAAATTACTGGATCAATGCCCGATTTGCGGACAGAATTACAGTTCAAAGACAATCAAGCTTTTTTTGGAAGAAAAAAACGCGCATTTGGTGCATATTACTTGTTCAGCCTGCCATAGTTATTTTGTAGCCATAATTTTGGAAATGGGTCGGGGGATAAGTACTTTGGGCATGATAACTGATTTAAGCTATGATGATTTGGCCAGATTGCGCCATAAGCAACCAATCGGACTTGATGAGTCTTTGGAAGCCTGTCAATATATTGAAAAAATAACGTCTAATAAATTCAGCAAAAAAATTAATAATAATAAATAATATGGTTTATAAAATATCAGCCAAAAAAAGGGAGAAGAAGGGAGAAGCGGTGCGCACTAGTTCTGTTTTGCCGGCGGTTGTCTGCGGAGCAAACCAAGACAGTTTAAGTTTGACTGTTGATTATAATGAATTTGAAAAACTTTATAATGAAGCCGGTTCGGCCAGTTTGATTGATTTGGAAATAGACGGTCAAGTAAAAGATAAGGTTTTGATCCACGAGTTTCAGCTAGATCCTAGGACGGATAGATTTATGCATGTTGATTTGCGCCGAATTGAGATGGGCAAAGCCATGACCGCCATGGTGGGATTGGAATTTTTGGGCGAATCAGGCGCGGTCAAGGAATTTGGCGGAACTTTGGTCAAAAATGTTGATGAAGTTGAAGTCAGATGTTTGCCTAAGGATTTGGTTTCACAAATTGAAGTTGACTTGTCTGTCTTAAAGACTTTTGAAGATGTAATCAGAATCAAAGATTTGGTTTTGCCGGTTGGAATTACTATTTTAAGTCCGGGTCCGGAAGACGCTGTCGCCAAAGCCATCCCGGCTTTGACTGAAGAACAGCTCAAGGCCATGGACGAACAAACGGCCGATATAAGCGCTGTTCAAGACGCCAAAGAAAAGAAAGAAAAAGAAGGTGAAGAAGCCACGGATAAACCGGTGGCCGGCGTTGAAGACAAAAAAGAAGAAAAGAAATAATTTAAATATATTTTTAGGCTTGGTTGGTCAAATGAGCAAGTCGCTTTTGGCCGGCCAAGTCTTTTTTAATTGACAAAAACATATCCGGCAGATATTTTTGTTTGATTTTTGGCAGGATTTTGGCTTGAGCCGGATCAATTTCCAAGAAAATATGCAGTTTGTTTTTGGTGTTATTTTTAGCGCGCCAAGCGGAAATTTGTTTTAAAAGTTTTGTGTATAATTCCAGGCCGTCAGTTCCGCCCAGCAAGGCTGTTTTTGGTTCTCGCCGGACAGAGGGCTCTTTTAAAAATTGTTCAGGAGTCAAATAGGGCAGATTAGCGGTAATTATCAAATTATCAAATTGATTGGATAATTTTTGGGTGATTATTTTTTCCAGCGGAGCAAAAAGATTGGCCTGAATAAATTTAATTTGGGTTTTATGTTTTTGGGAATTGCGTTGAGCAATCTTAAGAGCCGGAGAACTGATGTCAGTAGCTAAAACTTCAATTTTATTTTGGTGATTTTTAATTTGTTTCAAAAAGGCGATTGGAATACAACCGCTGCCGGTGCCAATATCAATCAGCAGGTTTTTGGTTTGGCTTGATTGCGCGCGATCAATTAATTTAAGCAGTTCTTCCACTATTAGTTCAGTTTCCGGACGCGGTATTAAGGTGTGTTTGTTTACTGAAAAATCCCAGCCGAAAAATTCTTTGTGTTTGGCCAGTCTGGCTAAACTGTAATTTTTTTTGGCTAGATGAAGATAATAGACTAAACGCAAATATTGGATCAAATTTAGATTATGGCGCGGATGGCTATAAATAAATTCTTTATTATGCTTGATAGTCAAAGCTATTAGTTCGGGCAGAAAGGCGCAGTCTTGATTATATTTTTGTAATAGGGTTTTAATTTTTGGCATATATTTTTATTATATGTGGCTCTCCGCCGACGCGCGTGTCAGCAATGGTTTGTTTTAGGATCCAACCCAATGAATTCAAAGCCTGGGCGATGTTTGTGCCTACAAACTGGTTTTGTAAAAGAATTATTTTGTCATATTGATCCAGCCGGCTTTTGATGATCCAATCAGTAATTTGTTTTTGGTTGTGCAAATAGCGCAGGTAATTTTTAGTTATCATTTTTTCATCAAAATTCAGATCGGCGTATTCTTCATAAAAGACGATATTGACGGGCAAGGATAAATAACGGTCAAAAAGAGGCTGATAAAATTCTAAATTATAGACAAAAATTTGTTTATGGTTTAAATCTATATTTTGGGATATTATTTTATTTAGATTTTTCCAATCTGAAATAGGCAGGCAGTTGGCATAAAGATTATATATTCCAAGCGACATTAATAAACAAACCGCGCCCAAGGCCAAAGTTTTTTTAGATTTGAATACTTGCTCCAAAAAGCAGGCGATGACAATAGCGACTAAAGGCATTATTATCACAAAAAATCTTTCATTAAGAGCGCCCAATATTGATAAGCAAAAAATAAACAAAACCGCCATGAGCATTATAGCCATAAAAGGCTGATGAAGAGTTTTTGTTTTGATTTGTTTGTAGGTTACAAAAGTAATCGCGCCTATAAAAGCAATGACAGCTATCAAGCTTAGCGGCCACTCTATCGGTCCGACTAAAATATTGGCAAAATTATTAGTAATTGAGACATAATCGTTTTTTATGGTTAGAAACCAAGAGGCGGAAAAAGTTTGCCAGCTTATTTTAGGTATAAGAGAGGGGATGGCCCAAATCAGCCACAGCAAAAATGGCAGAGCATTTGTTTTTAGCCAGAGGGTTGTTTGATTTTTGTTTTTAAGCGCCAAAAGAATAACTAGCTGGCCGATTATAAATAAGCAGGCAGTCAGATGAGTATAGGCGATGAGCAGGTTTAAAATGCCCAGTATTATTAAATCGCGCTTGGTTTTTTGATCCCGCAAAAAGATGTCAAAAAATTTATTCATGACCAAAATAGTCAGCCACATGAGCAGAGCATAAGAGCGAGCGGTGGCGGAAAAAAAGATATGCAGGCCGTTTAGCGATAATAAAAGCGCGCCTAACTGGCCGGTAAGTTCATTAAAATGTTTTTGACCCAAGCGATAAAGGCTATAGATGCCGGCCAATCCAAATATCAAACTGGGCAGACGGGCGGTTAGTTCGCTGGCCGGAACAAGGTAAAACCAAAGTTTGAGCAAAAGCATATGTAAAAATGGATTGGTTTCCCAAATCCAAAATTTGGTCAAACTGTCCAGCCATGGTTTTTGGCTGTAAATAAAACTAAACATTTCATCAAACCAAAAACCGCCGTAATTTTTTATGGCTAGGACGCGCAGAAGCGCGCCAATGATTAGGGTTAAAGCCAAAAAAATCTTTTGATTTTTTTTCATGCGATAAGTCGGCTTAATTATTCGTATAATTTTTGTTCAGCTTCTTTGAGAGCGGAAATAATTTGTTCCAAATTTCCATCCATAATGGCGTTGATATTATTGAAATTTTGTCCGATGCGATGATCGGTAATTCTGTCTTGAGGGAAATTGTAAGTGCGAATTTTTTCTGAACGTTCACCAGTGCCTATTTGTTCGCGCCTTTTGGCGGTTAAGGCATCCATTTGTTTTTGTTTTTCCAAAGCATAGAGCCGGGCGCGCAGAACATTCATGGCTTTGAGACGATTGGATGTTTGGGAGCGTTCATCTTGGCAAGAAACAACCGTATTGGTTGGTATATGAGTGATGCGAACGGCTGAATAGGTAGTATTGACGCTTTGACCGCCGGCTCCGCCTGAACAAAAAGTATCTATGCGCAGATCTTTGGCGTCTATTTTAAATTCAGTTTCTTCAATTTGAGGCAAGACTGCCACCGTGGCCGTGGAGGTGTGAACACGGCCTGATTTTTCCGTTTCCGGCACTCTTTGCACCCGATGAACGCCCATTTCATATTTTAGTTCGCGATAAGCATTGGCGCCTTTGACAGAAAAAATAACTTCTTTAAAACCGCCTATGCCAATCGGATGAGAACTGATGATTTGCGTTTTCCAACCGCGGTTTTCAGCGTAACGATTGTAAAGGCGGAATAAATTGGCAGAAAATAAAGCTGATTCATCTCCGCCCACGCCGGCGCGTATTTCCATAATAACATCTTTTTTATTCATCGGATCCTGCGGACGGGTTAGTTCTTGCAATTCTTTTTCCAAGATTTGTTTTTTTGTTTCCAATTCTTGCGTTTCAATTTCCGCCAGGCTTTTTAATTCCGGATCAGTTTCATTTTGCGCCATTTGGCTGGATTGTTTTAAATCGGCTTCCAACTTTTCCAATTCAAAGATTTTTTCCGCTATGGGCTTGAGATCGCTGTATTCTTGCGATGTGTCTTTTAATTTTTTGGCGTCATTAATCACAGCCGGACTTTGCAGGCCGTCTTCCAATTTTTTGAATCTGTCTATAATTTCTTGGTGTTTAATTTTCATAAGCTTATTTTATCATTAAATTAAATAAAAAAACAGGTTTGTTAAGAAATAAACCTGTTTTAAAAATTAAGCTACTTAGAATCTTTTTTGCTAGTTTTGGTCGCGTCTTTGGCTTTTTTAGCGGAAACAATCGCTTTTTTAGCTTTTTTTCCTTTTCGAGCGGATGAGGCTTTGGCTTGTTTGTCAGCTCGTTCTTGAAATTTTTCTACGCGTCTGGCCGTATCAACAAATTTTTGTTTGCCTGTATAAAAAGGATGGCAAGCGCCACAGAGTTCTACGCGGATTTCCGGCAGAGTGCTCCCAACTGTAAAAGTATTTCCGCAGGCGCAGGAAACTTGGCATTTGGCATGATATTGAGGATGTATTTTCGGCTTCATATTAAGTTGTTTGAATTGATTAAGATAACGGCCATATTTTATCATGGTTTAATAAAATAGTCAATACCAGCCCTTGACTGGTTCAAAGTTTTGGTTTATAATTAATTTCACTAATTTATCACTCACTGGTTCAACAAAATTCCTCCCTCGGGTAATTCCAGGGTAATGAGCCAGGAGGCCGTTATTTGGCTAATTCAAGCCAAAGCGGGTAATAAGGAAAAAAATATGGTTAAATTACCTACCCTTTTGGAGATGTTAAAGGCCGGTGTTCATTTCGGCCACCAAACATCCAAATGGCATCCAAAAATGAAAGAGTACATTTTTGGCGCGCGCAATGGCGTTCATATTATGGACTTGGAACGCACCAGCGTTGAATTGGAAAAAACTCTAAATTATGTTAAGACCTTGGCCTCAAGTGGCAAGGTTATTTTGTTTGTCGGCACCAAACAGCAATCTCGGGTAATTATTAAAAAAGCGGCTCAAGCTTGCGGGATGCCTTATTTGACCGAGAGATGGATCGGGGGAATGTTGACTAATTTTAGCGAAGTTAAAAAAAGACTTAAAAGATACCACGAACTTGAAGGTTATTTTGCCAGCGGAGAGATAGAAAAATATTCAAAAAAAGAACAGCTGATGTTAAAAAAAGATTTAGAAAAGATGAATCGGTATTTAACCGGCATAGCCGATTTAAAAGAAATGCCCGATGCTTTGTATATTGCTGATTTGCGTTATGAAAAAACAGCGGTGGCTGAAGCCAATCGCATGGCCGTGCCGATTGTGGCTGTGACTGACAGCAATGTCAATCCTAATAAAGCCAGCTATATTATTCCGGGCAATGACGACGCTGTTAATTCTATCAAAATGATGGCTGATTTAATCAGCGCGTCCGTTAGCGAAGGCTGTCAAGAATGGGAAAAGAAACAAGCGCAATTGCCTCAACTTAAAAAAGTTGACGCTGGCCAGCCGGCTAGAAAAGTTTTTAAGAAAGATGAGGATGTTTAAGTCGGTTGTTTAATATTGGGTTAATAATTTTTAAAGATAAAAATATGGCGATAAATACTTCTGATGTGGCCAAATTACGCGTTCAAACCGGCGCAGGCATGATGGACTGCAAAAACGCGCTGGAAGAAGCCAACGGAGATATGGAAAAGGCCAATGAAATTTTGCGCAAAAAAGGCATAGTCAAGGCGGCTAAACGCGCCGGCAAAATTGCGGCGGAAGGAATTGTTAATGTTAAAAGCCAAGGAAACAGGGCGGTTATTTTGGAAGTCAACAGCGAAACTGATTTTGTGGCCAAAAATGAAGATTTTCAAAAAGTCATGGTAGAATTAACTGAATGCGCCTTGGTAAATTCCGGCGCGTCTTTGGAAGAAATTCTTAAGAGTCAGATTGCCGGACAGTCAGTTGAAGATTATTTAGTGTCAGCTACAGCCAAAGCCGGAGAAAAGATTGATTTGCGCCGTTTGTCAGTATTGGAAAAAACCGATAGTGATTGTTTTGGCGCGTATATCCATATGGGCGGAAAAATTGGCGTTTTGGTTTTGTTGGCTGGCTCAACTGATGAAAATTTGGCGCGCGACATTGCCATGCACGCGGCCGCGGCCAATCCCAGATATTTGGATAGCGCGTCTGTGCCGGCTGAAGTGGTTGAAAAAGAAAAAGAAATTTATACTGAGCAACTTAAGACCGAAGGCAAGCCGGCCAATATTATGGAAAACATTTTAAAAGGCAAATTGAATAAATTTTATGAAGAAGTTTGCTTGGTTGATCAACCGTACATCAAAGATGATAAAAAGAAAATCAGAGAACTTTTGCCAGCTGGTTCGCAACTTAAAGCTTATGTGAGGTTTGAATTGGGCGAAGGCTTGGAAAAACAAAGCAAGGATTTTGCCACTGAAGTAGCTGAACAAATGGGAAAATAGAATTATAATGATAATTTTTATCGGCCCAGGTCGGCTTAAGCTCCATAGTTGAAAAATTATGGAGTTTTTTTATTCATTTTTTTCAAGTAAATACACTTTTATAGTTTGTTTTTTTTTAATATTTTTGATATAATATAAGTACAATAATTTAAGAATTGAATGACTCTGTTAAAGATTATTAAAAAGCCGGTTAATTTAATGATTATGGCGGTAGTTTTTATGCTAACCGTTATTTTTGGAGTTTATTTTTCTTATAGCCCTTTTTTTAAATTTAATAACGTGTCTTTGGCAAATGGAGCGTCTGTCACTACCACTTGGGTTGGAAATACCACCGGTAATTGGTCAGACGCGGGTAATTGGGATAATGGCGTGCCAAATACGGAAACCAATGTTTTAATTAGTAGTAGCACGGCCGTAACCGTGACAGCTGACGCAGATTTAAGTTTTGCTGATTTGACTATTGGTGGCGGAAGCGCTAGCACCACTTTGGTTCTGACTAACAATATCAGCGCTGGCACTAATATTTTGATTGATGTTAATGGCACGTTTCGACAAAATAATTCTTCCACGCAGTCTATTACTGGAAATTTGACTGTTGCTAGCGGCGGTTTATTGACGCATACTGCTAATGCTACTGAACATCTATATTCTGTAAGTTTTTCTACTAATAATATTACTATTGCCAGCGGAGGAAAAGTGGATGTGGATGGTATGGGGTATGATGGTGGCGATGGGTATCACGATGGCAGTGGACCGGGGGCCGGAAAGTTAGGTGGTTCTGGCGGCGGGCACGGCGGTGATGGCGGTGTTACATCCGTAGCTGTAGCGGGTGGGGATGCTTATTGCGATTCTAGCAATCCGAATACAATTGGATCGGGCGGTGGTGGCAATGGCGGTTGGTGGGGTGAGCATGGCGGTGGTTTGATTAAATTTATTGCCGTTGACACTATTACAATTAATGGCACTATTACGGCTGATGGTAAAGAAGCAGCTAATCACATTGGTGGCGCGGCTGGCGGAGGGATTAAGCTTAGCGCCGATACGATTACCGGCACACCACAAAGTTTTACGATTATTGGTAGTAATGGGTTAACCGATAGCTATGGCGGAGGTGGAGGTGGTTGCGCGTTGGTGGAGTATTACACCACTACCACGATTGTTGAGGGAAGTGTGAATAAAAGCGGTGGCACTGGCAATGGGAGTGGAGGAGAAGATGGAGTTTTTGTTTTGTCTTTTATGGGTCCGACCGCCCCCACTTCTTTATATGTTCATTCTTCTAACGCCCAGTCGGGTGGTTCTAATCCGGTTGATTTAAGCACTTTATCCCCGGTATTTAGCGCGATTTGCGAAAGTGAAAGTGCCGTTTGCGCATCAGCTTACATAGAAGTTGATGATGATAGTGATTTTTCTTCTTTGGTTTGGGATTCAACAGAAATTGTGATTAGTGATACAGCCAATGATAGTCGTTCTTCTGATATTACTTATGATGGAGGACAATTATTTTATAACACCACCTATTATTGGCGAATAAAATTTGTTAATAGTTATGGAGTTGGTTTATGGTCGGATGGAACAGATACTTTTTTTGTTCCGCGCAGTCTGGAGCTTATTAATTTTAATGATGGCGGTGATGTCCAACAAGGACAAATTATAAATATTGAATGGCTGTCCTACCAAGGGGAAAATGATGAAACAGTCAAGATGGAATATTCCATTGATGATTTTAGTTCTGCTACCGAGATTACCGCTTCAGCCGATTCTGTATCTTCCACTTCAACTATCAGATCTTACGCTTGGACAATACCGAACATATCAAGCTCCAATGTAAAAATAAGAATTTCTTCCAATAACGATGGTAATAATTTCAATGTCACCAGTACTTATCCTTTTGCTATTCAGTCTGAACCGGCTGGGGGTATATTGTTTGGTCGTTCTTTTACTTATGATGATTTTTACAGTTTAAGCGCCGATAGTATATCATTTAATTCCGGACAGGCAGTTTTAACACCGGAAGGTTGGTATAATGCCGATTGGTCTAAACGACGGGCGATATCAATTGTTAATAATGTCGCTTCTGAATTAACGGATTTTCAAGTTTTTGTCACTACTACTTATGATTCGGATATGCAGGCGGATTTTGATGATTTGAGATTTACCGCTTCTGATGGGGAAACATTGTTGGATTATTGGTTGGAATCAAAAACAGATTCAGTGACATCTACCTTATGGGTGGAAGTTCCGACTTTGGCCGCTTCCGCTTCTACTAATATTTATATGTATTATGGCAATGCTGAGGCCACTAGCGTCAGTAGTATTGACGATACTTTTTTATTTGGTGATGATTTTGATGATGATTCTTTAGATACGAGCATATGGACTACGACGGCCGTTGCTCCGAGTGAATCAAGCGGTTTATTGACGTCGGCTCCGACTCAAGGAGTATGGGCCACCAATTATGCCATGCCAGATCAAACCATATTAGAGGCATACGGCAAGGCAAATGCCACTTTATTCGGCAGAGTGGCCGCCACCAAATCAACTAATAAATTTGAAAATGAATTATCAGGTGATGATAAAGGTTTTGATATAATGAGTTGGGGAGGGACAAGGTATTTTGAAACTAACAGCGCTGAAGCTTCTTCAGGTTCTTGGAATACAAGTTATAATCGGTTTAAAATGGTTTTTTTGTCAGGTGCGAGCGTCGCTTTTACGCATGGCGCGGTTACATACACTAGCACTACCAATGTGCCGGTCGCTTCTGACGGTATACATCCGGAAATTTATTCTCATGCTACTGATTCAATGGTTATGGATTGGATTTTTGTGCGCAAATACGCTTCTTCTGAACCGATCATATTAGTGGGAGATGAAGAAGCTAGTGGCGGAGAAGCTTCTTCGCAAACTATTAATTTTCATCTTTCTAATTCTTATAGTTTTTCTTCCGTGTCATCTTTTTCAGCTACTACCACTGCTACTGGCGCGGGAGCGGTTAAATTTCAAATTTCCAATGATGGTGGAAGTACTTGGTATTATTGTGACGGATCATCATTAATGGAAACTGAACTGGGGTATGCAGAATCAAATTCAGAAGAAGAAATTACCGATGCCTGTTTAGAAAATTTAGCGGAAGGCACTTTTAATGTTAAGGTGTATCTTTACGCCGGTTTAGGAGAAACTGTTTCTATAGACAGCGTGTCTTTTTTAATAACTGATAATGTCGCACCGGAAGTAAGCGTTTTTACTCCAATCCAGAGCAGCGCGTCTGTGGTTACGGCTACGACAACCATATCTGATACTGACAGCGACGCCACTTCATTAACCGTTCAATATTCCACTAATACGATTAATTGGTCGTCGGCCACCCTGAAAAATGTGACTCAAGATCCGATTGGCGCCATAGCCACATCTTCCGGATCAATCAGTAATATTAATACCACCAGTACCGGTAGCGCCGAACTTACCATAGAGTGGGATGTTTTGGCTGACTTACCAGATACTGAAACTTCAACTGTTTATCTTAAGTTTACTCCCAATGATGGTTCTGTTAATGGCACAGCCACCACCAGCCTGACCTTTAATATTGACACGGCCAAGCCAACACAGATGAGCGATCTGACCGCCTCTTCGGTATCCACTTCTTCTTTGAGCTTGGTTTATCCTACCACCACCAGCACGGATACGAATTTTGTGGAATACAAAATATATTATTCTTCTTCTACGCCGGTTTTGACGACTGATGCGTCTATTACTTCATCCACAGACGCTAATTTGGGTAATTCAAGTTTTAACGATTTGACTAGCTATTCGCTTACTGATTTAAGTCCCAACACTGTTTATTATTTTTCCATTTACGCTTATGACACATGGGGTTATTCCACCTCTTCGGTTTTTGAGTTAAGTACAACCACTTTGGCTAACATTCCAGGCGTTCCCACAGTGGATAACCCATCGGTTAATTCTTTAGATATAACGATTGATATTAATTCCAATCCTGATAATGCCACCTTTGCTGTTTATAATTATACCAGTGGCAATTATTTGGCGGCGGATGGATCAAGTAATGACTCTAGCGCTGTTTATCAGACGGCGTCTAATTGGGGGGCAGGCAATAAAATTACCGCCATCGGCCTTAGCGCCAACACGGCTTATCAGTTTGTGGTCACTGCGCGCAATGGGGATAATGTTATAACTGACGCTTCTTCGGTCAGCGTGGCTGTGTATACTTTGGCGTCTGCTCCTTCTTCAATTTCAGCTAATGTGGATAGCGCCAGTCAAATAACTTTGAGTTTTTCTGGCAATGCCACGCAGTATTACGCGGAAAATATCACGGCTGGCGCTAATTCCGGCTGGACTTCAGCTAGCAGTTATCAGTTTTCTAATTTGGCTTGCTCCAGAGCCTATACTTTTCGTGTTAAGGGAAAAAATGCCGTGGGCACGGAAACATCTTTTTCTTCCTCTATTTCCGCCACTACCATGGGTTGCGCCGGAAGTCCTCCCCCTGCTCCGCCAGCCATTGTTTTGCCAGTCGGTCTGACTGTGCCGATAGCGATTGAAACCCCATCATCTTATTCTACACAGAATTCAGTTAATTTTTTTGTTAGCAATGCCAAATATATGGCAATTTCCACTGATCCTGATTTTTATGGGATTAGTTGGGTTCCTTATGAATCCAGATATCAATTGGATGAAGGACAAACAATCGTGTATGCTAAATTTATGACTGAAGCTGGTGGCGTTTCTTCTGTGTACATGTTGGATTTATTTGATCAAATTGTTTCCAATCATGTATCTTCCAACAATCAATCTAACTTTGTTGAACAAACACAAATTAATGCTTCAGACGAAAAATCAAGTGGACAACCTGTCAATAACAATTCAAATTTTAGTTATACTTTTACCAATTATTTATATCTTGGCGATCAGGGTGAAGAAGTAAAGCAACTGCAAATTAAGCTTAAAGAATTGGGTTATTTTGACTATCCTGAAGCGACCGGCTTTTTTGGCGATATTACTAAAAGAGCATTGATTAAATTTCAACAGGCTAATATAGATAAATTAGGTTCAACACCGGGCTGGATGGGGCCGGGAACCATGAATTTACTCAATAGTTTAAACTTATCAGACGCGGTCCAAACCACTCAGCCGTCTGCTTTGGCGCCAAACAATACTACTGGGCAGTCAGCCCCTCCAGCTAACGCGTCTCATAAACCGTTATATATTTTTACCAATTATTTATATCTTGGCGATCAGGGTGAAGAAGTAAAGCAACTGCAAATTAAGCTTAAAGAATTGGGTTATTTTGACTATCCTGAAGCGACCGGCTTTTTTGGTACCCTTACCAAAGATGCTGTGATTGCTTATCAAAAAGCTAATAATTTTGCATATTATCCAGGCTGGGTTGGACCTGCCACCAGAGAGGCTTTGAATAAGTGAAAATAGCTAATTATCAATAAAAGAGGCGTATTGCGCGCCTTTTTTTTATATGCTAGAATTAAGGAACGATTAGTTTGTTTAAATTAATTTTTAATTTAATTTTTTTATGAATATTGCTATCAATGGGTTTGGCCGGATTGGCCGACATGCTTTTAAGGAGGCGCTATCGAGAGAGGGAGTTAATTTAGTGGCTATCAATGATATTACTGATAACAAAACTTTGGCTCATTTGCTTAAATATGATAGCACTTATGGCCGATTTAACGGCGCAGTTGGTTATGATGAAGAAAATTTGATTGTGGCTGGCAAAAAGATACGAGTGTACGCGGAAAAAGATCCATCTCAATTGCCTTGGGGCGAATTAAAAGTGGATGTGGTTTTGGAATGCACCGGTCGTTTTCGCGACAAAGAAACTGCTAGTTTGCATATCAAAGCCGGCGCTAAAAAAGTGATTGTTAGCGCTCCGGCTAAGGGAGACGGCGTGCCCATGTATGTGCGCGGAGTTAATTGCGGACGAGTTGGCCAGGAACAAGCGGTTGTGATTGACAATGCTTCTTGCACCACTAATTGCATCGCGCCGGTAATCGCGGTTTTACAAGAAAAATGGGGGATTGAAAAAGCTATGATGTCTACTGTGCATGGCTATACCGCGGATCAAAATTTACAAGACGGTCCGCATAAAGATTTGCGCCGAGCGCGCGCGGCGGCCATCAATATCATTCCCACTTCCACGGGCGCGGCCAAGGCCGTGGGCAAAGTGATTCCCGATGTCAAAGGTTTGTTTGATGGTTTTGCCATTCGCGTGCCTGTGCCGACTGTTTCTTTGGCTGATATGACTATGCTTTTAAAAAAGGAAGTAAGTGTTGAAGAAGTAAATAATGCTTTGGTGGAAGCCTCTAAAACCGAACGTTTTGACGGAGTATTGACGACTACGGCTGATCCGGTGGTATCATCTGATATTGTGGGCAACAAGTATTCATCCATTGTTGATTTGGCTTTGACCAATGTTGTCGGCGGTAATCTCGTCAAAGTAGTGTCCTGGTATGACAATGAATCCGGCTACGCGCGCCGGTTGGTGGAGATGGCCGTGTTATTCGGAAAATAAAATATATGCCCGAATTTGTAAATTTTTTATGAGTGAAATAAAAATTATAGATAATCAGATTAGCTTAAAAGAATTGCAAGAAGTTGCCAGCGAAAGATTTGGTGATATGATTAAGGTTGTGGTAGATGTTAAAAAAGAAATTATGGCTATTGGCGGAGAAATGCATTATGATGAAGAACAAATTTTACTGCAAAACGATTCCAAACAAGAGAATCTGTGGGGAATTAATTTATATGTGGAATTAACAGGGGATGAATTTATTGAATATGATTCAATGATCAATATCAGGCCCAATCAGAATAACCGCAGTCGTTATGTGGAACATGAAAACATCAGAAAGTTAATAGCCGGCGTGGTTGGCAAATTAATAGAAAAAAAATAATATGGCCGGCTATTTTCATAAAAATATGGCCGCGGGCCGCTGGTTTACAATGAGTTTATCAGAACAAATGGGCAATGTTGGCAGTGAAGTGGGCCGAGCCGTAAATTGGCAAAAACGCGGGAATATTGAACAGTCAAACAGGGCCACGGATCGAGCTTTAGAGTTATTAGATTTGACTATTTCCGACCGACGCTGGAAAAATCGCCTGACTGAAATAATTCGCGCCCGCCATTTAGTGGCCGACTTATTTTACGGCGCAAACGAATGCCGCGAAACACCGCAAAATCTGGAAAAATATTTTTATTATTTCGCGCTATTAGCCAGGAAAGAGAAATAACTAATAATTATAATAATCTTATGCGCACACTCTCAATTGAGACACCGAACAAATTAGGGCAAGAAGTGGTTTTAAAAGGCTGGGTTGACGCTCGGCGCAATATGGGCAAGATTGTTTTTTTGGATTTGCGTGATTTTAAAGGCAAAGTGCAAATAGTGGGTGTGCCGAGCGAATTGGATGAACGATCACAAGAAGAGTTAAAGCGAATTCGGCCTGAATGGGTGTTGGAAGTTCGCGGACTGGTCAATGAACGAGGCGCTAAGCAAAAAAATCCGGAAATGCCTACCGGCACGGTAGAAATTTTGGCCAAAGAAATTAAAGTTTTTAATGAGGCCAAAACTCCACCGTTTGAAGTGGATAAAGATACCAAGATTATCACTGAAGAATTACGGCTTAAATACCGTTATTTGGATTTGCGTTCGGAGAGAATGCAACGCAATCTGATCAGGCGAGACAAAATTATTTCTTTTTTTCGCGACTGGTTGCACCAAAAAGATTTTGTGGAAATAGAAACGCCGATTTTGATGAAAGGCACGCCTGAGGGCGCGCGCGAGTTTATCGTGCCTTCGCGCTTGTATTCGGGTAATTTTTATGTCTTGCCTCAGTCGCCTCAGCAATTCAAACAACTTTTGATGGTATCCGGTTTTGAAAGATATTTCCAAATCGCGCGTTGTTTTCGCGACGAAGACCAGCGTGGCGATCGTCAGCCGGAATTTACCCAATTGGATTATGAAATGTCTTTTGTCAATCGCGAGGATATTTTGTCTTTGAGCGAAGAAATGTTTATTGCCATGATCAAAGCGGTGGCGCCAGACAAAAAAATTACCGCCACGCCTTTTCCCAGACTGACTTATGCCCAAGCCATGGATAAATACAATACAGACAAGCCGGATTTGCGCCAAGATAAAAATGATTCAAATGAATTGGCTTTTTGCTGGGTAGTGGATTTTCCCATGTTTGAAAAAACGTCGGATGGATCAATCCAATCAATGCACCATCCTTTTTGTTCCATTCATCCCGAAGACATGGATAAGTTAGACAGCGATCCATTGAGCGCGCGAGCTGACTCTTATGATTTGGTTTTAAACGGATATGAATTGTCCAGTGGCAGCATCCGCATCCATGAACGCGCTTTGCAAAAAAAGATTTTTGATATTTTGGGCATTAGCGAAGCCGAGCAAGAAATAAAATTCGGCCACATGTTGCAAGCTTTTGAATTTGGCGCTCCTCCGCACGGCGGTTTTGCTCCGGGGATTGATCGTATTGCCATGATTTTGGCGGGCGAACCCAATATCCGCGAAGTGATTGCCTTTCCCAAAACCACTGACGCCAAAGATTTGATGATGGGCGCGCCCGCCCAAGTAAGCGAAGAAATGCTCAAAGAACTGCATATTAAAAAGGCCGGCTAACTGACTATGGAAACAAGTTTAAAATTAAAAAATTTTGAAGGTCCGCTGGATTTATTGCTTCAGCTTATAGAAGGAGAAGAATTGGATATTACCGAGGTTTCACTTTCACAAATAACCGAACAATTTTTTGGGTATTTGGATAAGATAGAAAAAGATCGGTCGGCCAAATTAGCGGATTTTTTGGTGGTGGCCACTAAATTATTGTATTTAAAATCCAAACACTTATTGCCTTATTTATATCCGGAAGAGCCAGACAACGGTCCCAGCTTGGCTGATCAGCTAAAAATGTATAAGGCCTATGTTGATGCCAGCGTTAATATCGCTAAATTATGGAATCAAGAAAAGATCGCTTATGGGCGCAACGAACCGCCGGTCAAGCTCAAAGAATTTGTTTTGCCCCACAACGCTTCGGCTTTGGATCTGAATTCTGCTTTTGTCAGCTTGCTCAAAAGGCTTGAGCCCAGCCAAGTTTTACCCGAAGTTACCATTGATCACAATGTTTCAGTCAAACAAACCATAGAGCGCATTTGGAGTTTTATCAAAGGATGCAAAAAATTCAGTTTTAAAAAATTATTATCCCAAGCCAGAAATAGGACGGAGATTATTGTAAGTTTTTTGGCTTTATTGGATATGATCGGCAAAAAAAATATTATTGTGCGTCAAAATAATTCATTTGAGGAAATGGAAATTGAAAAAATTTAGTTTAAAATTATGACAAATTTGCAATCAAAATTAGAATCAATTTTATTTGTCGCTTCCAAGCCGATTGGCGTCAAAAAAATAGCCAAAGTTTTGGCGGTTGATATTCAAGAAGCGCAAAATGCTTTGGAAGAATTGATCGTAAAATACAATCAGCCCAATAGCGGGATTGTTATTATGCGCAATAATTCTGAAGTACAGATGACCTCCAATCCGGATAACAGCGCGTCAGCGGAAAATTTTTTGAAAAATGAAATAAGCGGGGAATTGACGCGCCCTCAGCTGGAAACTTTAACAGTGATTTCTTATTGCGGTCCCATTACCAAGCCGGAATTGGAACAGATCAGAGGAGTCAATTGCGGTTTAATATTGCGCAATTTGCTTTTGCGCGGGCTTGTCCAAGAGAATAAAGAAAATTCTTTTTTGCCGTCTTATGAAGTAAGTATGGATTATTTACGGCATTTGGGGATTAAATCAGCGCAGGAATTGCCTGATTATGATAAATTGCGCCAACACCCGTATTTAGAACAATTATGAAGCCAAAAATAAAAGAATTGGTTATAAGATTTTTACCTTATGCTTTGATAATAAGCGGATTATTTTTGACAGTCAGCGCGCCCCTGTCTTTTTATTCCAATTCAAATTTATCAGTATCTGATTATAGTGCCAAAGCGCTAAATGAAACAAGCGTCTTTATTTCCGACAATCATACGATTGGCGGTGATGTCAGCGTTGATTTTTCCGCTTCACAACCGATAACTCCACTCAAAAGAAAGATGAAAATAGATAGCGTGGAATTAACGGCCACGGCGGTTGAAGTGGTTGATTTTGAGTCCGGTCAAGTTTTATTTTCTAAAAACAATGATCAGGCTCGTCCGTTGGCCAGCATTTCCA